>ENA-UOXV01002494-UOXV01002494.1-marine-metagenome-genome-assembly--contig:-NODE-2494-length-23987-cov-14.800017_pt1 | contig 23987 bp, 23 predicted proteins | sample MGYA00238165_ERZ766961 | MGnify/ENA primary metagenome ERZ766961 (study PRJEB28924, sample SAMN03173240) | marine metagenome | biome: Marine; feature: Water; material: Subsurface seawater | place: North...
TCGCGTTCATCAAATACAACAACTGGCGATGGCGATGGCGATGGCGATGGCGATGAAGAAAATAGTGATGATGGTGATGGCGATGGCGATGAAGAAAATAGTGATGGCGGCGATGGCGATGGCGATGGTGATGGCGATGGCGATGGCGATGGCGATGGCGATGGCGATGGCGATGGCGATGGCGATGACGGCGATTATACTGATTGTAGTGAAGATGATGAAGATGATGAAGAAGAAATTATTGCAAAAATAAAAGAATTTCCGGTTCAAGTAATTGCTCTAGAACATTGCGAAAATACATTAGACCATATTATGATGAATGGGACTATTACAAATGAATTATGGGATAGTATAGTAATTCAGATTTTATTCAGCCTTATTACATTTCAAAATACATTTGGATTAACACACAATGATTTACATACAAATAATATTATGTATATTAAAACTGATAAACCATTTTTATATTATAAATTAAACCATGTTTACTATAAGGTACCAACACACGGTAAGATATTCAAAATAATAGATTTTGGTCGTGCTATTTATAAATTTCGTGGTAAATTATTATGCAGTGATAGTTATCATCCGGAAGGAGACGCCGCCACTCAATATAATTGTGAACCTTATTTTAATGATAAGAAACCGCTTTTAGAACCCAATATGAGTTTTGATTTATGTCGCTTAGGTTGTGCGTTATATGATTTTCTTATTGATGAACCAAAATCTAAAATAGTACAAATTATGTTAAATTGGGTAAAGGATGATAAGGGGCGAAATATTTTATATAAAAAAAATGGCGATGAACGATACCCTGACTTTAAACTCTATAAGATGATTGCTCGAAGTGTAAACAAACATGTTCCAGTAAATGTCTTGAATAATTCATATTTTGATAAATATATTGTCACTAAAAAAGATTTGAAGAAGAAAAAGATTATGGATTTAGATGCTATACCTTGTTATATGTAATTAAAAAATAAAAAAGTCATAGGACTGACCTCTTTTTTATTTTTTCTTATAATTTATTCGTTGTACAATACTGATTCGGCGGCATATATGGCGGTATCTTCAAGTTGCTGAAAATACGTTTCTTCGAGTTTGCTGATTCGGTCTTCAAGCGTTTCCGTGTAGTTGTTGAGGTGATAAAATTGGTTTCCAAGCCGCATAAGCCGCCGGTCGTTCTTGCTGAGGCGCTTTTCGGTGTTTTTGAAGACAACCCAGTGCCAAGGGTCGTCATACACTACGCGGGCTTGGTGGTCACGGAGAATGCGTTTCTGGAAGTTGTAGGCAATTTCATTTTCATACCAAGCACTGAAGTAAACATATGCTTTGTAGATTGGATAATTGCGCCGGCGGCTGTCTGGCATTCGAACAATACTTACCTTGTATACTCGACCAATACATTGTTCATGGAAAATCTGACAAATCTTTTCTTCGTCAACACCCCATTGGGGAAAAACGCGCGGAATCACTAATGAAAGGCTTTGGTCAATTTGAAACGTCATGATGTGTTATATTGCTTTACTGGAGGTGTGTTGATATAAATAATATATAAAAAGTTTTCAATTTTTTGCAAATTCATATATTATTTTGGCTTGTTTCGATATCGATTTATATAACGAAACAATCAAAAAGAGGGCTCTATGTCGGCCAAAAAATTAGTATTAAAAACTAGGCGTGTCTGTAAATACGTTGGTCACACTTTTTATAACACCATCTGTTGATATAAATTCACTTATAATATAGAGACCAACAATTGCGCTTAAATAAACAATAATAGTATCACGAATTAAATCCTTAATTGATTTTGTATCTTTTTTAACTATTCTCATTTCAACAAATTTCATTAATAAATAAACAAATGCGATAATACCAGAATGAATAACATACTTTTCCATCTTGTCTGTTTATATTATATTATGAATTAATGAATATATCGATAAACGCAATTAAGTTAATACTTCAAAATCTAAAACAGGTGGTTTTAATTCAACTTTACTGACCGGTTTATCTAAATCATTTACATCAAGAATATCCAGCTTGACACTATCGCCAATAACTAAACGCTCATCGTCATCTTCGTCATCTGCCATAGTAGCCCTTTCTAATTCTCGTGCTTTTTCTAATTCTTCTAAATTCTTCTCATCTTTTGGAGAATTTATAACACCTGTATTACCTTTGGTATCAATGAATGCATCATTATCAGAAAAGGATAATTTGACATTTTCTTTATCATCATTATTATCATCATTATCTATATTCCTTTCTTTTTGAAAATTACTAGTTTGCTTAAATTCTTCAATAGCTTCTTTTATTGAGATTTCGGATTTACTCTCATTATCATTCTCATTATCAGTGTTAATTGATGTAAGAGGTTCCTTAACATCGGTTGTTACTGGTGGGGGCACAGGCATCACTTCATCCGGCAAAGGTTCTTCAACTTCACTAACCTGCACATCTTGTTCTTCTGTTTCATCCATATAGGCTCGCAAAATATGTTCTAAAGGAATACTATCACGTATGGCATTTAAAATGCATTCTTGAACAATAACTTCAATCTCTCTATTATTTTTTTGTACTTGTAATGGTTCAATGTTTTTATCAAAAAGATAAATATTAGTATACAACTTTCTAGCAACATGAATATAAATTTTATGTATAAAATCACTAATAGACGGAACATCAATATCTATTTTTTTTTGTTTGCTTCCAACACGAACGCAAGTAAGAGCTTTTAATTGAACGATATGTACACAAGTAACAAGATCTTCTAAATAAGTGCAACCAGATGTTTCAATAATCCGTGTTTTTTCGGTATCAATAATAGTTTGATTCCATTTTGGAACACGAGTAAGAAAATTTTGAAAGGTCATTAAATATTTATCTAATTCGTTATTATCGCTACATAATTTCCATGCTTCATCAAAAATTGATTTTAATCCTTGTTTGATATTGGGTGTTAAAACATTCAATAAACGAGCACACCACTCGTTTTTTGATTCACTTAAACTAGATGTTGAAAAATCATCCATTTTACATAAATGATATATTTTCTAAATCATAATCGGAACGTAATAGCATAAAATTCAATATAAATAACATAAATAATTTTTCATTTCTAAATTCTTTTTTTATTTTATTTACTACTAGTAAAATTTGATATTTATTTAATTCGTTCATAGAATTATCATGTTCTATGTATTTAATAATGTCTAAACCACTATACCCTTTTTCATATAACGTGTTGGATAAATTAATAATCTCATTATAATCACATTCTGATTTATTATCAATAAATTCTTGTGTTCTGAAAGGAGCAAACAATTTATCAAATGTATTATTTATTTTTTTATCATGATGTGTGATTGATTTAAATGTTTTTTCAATATTATATTTATGTAGATTTACCTTTTTCCCATTTACAATAGGTTCATTGATATATATTTCACATAAACGTGATAAAATAGGTCTTAATAATTTATATTTATCCTGAACAATAATAAAAAATCGAGTTGTATGACTAAATAATTCAATGCATCGACGAAGCGCCGATTGAGCATCACTAGTTAAATCGTCTGCGTTTGATAAAACAATTGTTTTAAATTTACATGCGCCTTTAACACTAATATGTGTTTTTGCAAAGAATTTTAAATCATCTCTTATAAATTTTATACCCTTACCATGTGCGCAATTTACATACATTACATAATTTTTAATCAATTCTCTATTATCATTATATATATTTGAAATAAAGTTATTGACAATTGTTCGTTTACCACTTCCATTAGGACCATGAAAAATAATATTAGGAATTTTTTCTGAATCTAAAAAGAAATTTAATTTTTTATTTATTTCAGGATGATAATTTATATATGAAGAAAGTGACATTGTTATAAGAATAATTAAAAACAATTTTAAATCAAAATATATTTAATATAATTTGATTAATTAACACATTTGATTAATTAACACATTTGATTAATTAACACATTTGATTATTACATAAGTTCGTTCAATGTATAACCTTCTTTTTTGGCAATTGCGGTTATAATTGATAATGAGCGAATTAAACTAGTTTTGATATTTTGTTTTGTATTAAATAATTTTATAATTTCTTCATATTTCATCGTTTCTAATTGTCGTTTTTCAATACCTAACATTTCAACTAATTCATCATATGAATAAGAATCATATTCCTGGGTTGTCTTTTCTTGGTAATTACTCATGGTAGAATCTTCTTCAGTAAAACGTATATGTCCCTTTACTAAATATGACATGTTATTATTATATGTATTAATTTGTAATACATTTAAATTGTTTATACATATGATGAATTATGAATTAAATATATGATACATCATAACATATAAAATGAATAGTATTGATAATAGTCTTGAAAATATTAATGAAAATAAACACATTTATCCACGCCGAATGACAATGATACAAATGGGGAATAATTGCATGTTTTGCGAAAATCCACAAGGTGATTCTTATATGAAATATGTATCATTAGAAGATAAAATGGGATATATTTTTTGTAAAGAATGTAGAGATAATGGTAATGTAGATAAGAATATGGATATATGGAATAATCATCTTTCATATGGTAAGGCTCATTATTTAAAAGGGCGTGATATTAAAATAGAACGTTCTCCAAGACCAGGAGATACAAATGGGTTTATTGAAAGTGGATGGAAATTAAATAATCCAGTTACAAGCACAAATTGTAATTTTGATGAAGTTATTCATTGCTATAATGAAGAATTAGATTTGGGTAAATGGTGCCTTATTGAAACCATCATGAAATTGAATCCTAAAAATGAAATTGAATCCTAAAAATGAAATTGAATCCTAAAATTTAAAAACAAACCGCATTATCTATATCAATCAAGCATCCGCTAGATAATTGTGGTAATTGAGTAAATTCTGAAGTTTTTAATTGATCGCGCATATTTGTTAATAATTTTTTCCATGAAAGTGAAGTAGAAGTAGAAGATTGTTCACTATTTAACGTAGAGAGAAAAGCCCAAGTCATAGCACCTTGATACTTACCATTTAAACTCGCATCAGCACTAGTTTGATTATCATTGCATCCGCTTATCATGATAACATTTCCGTATGTTTCTGTTTCATTGCTATTTTGCGTAAAATTATTATTTTCCAAACTATCTAAATATTGATACTTCAGGTCTAATACTGTTCCACTGAAACAACAATCAAATAGAGCAAATAGTGTTACATTCTTTTTTAAATGAGTTTGAATAATTGCCTTAAGTTCATCATCTAAAATACCTTTTAAATCAGACGTAACAATCATTTCATCTTTACCATCATTCTCGTCATTGCTGCGGTCAATTGTAGAAGAGCCGTGTCCGCTGTAAGAAAAGAATAAGAGGTCACCATCCTGGCCACTTTCGATAAATGCTTTAAATGAAGAGAGAATTGTATCTCTTGTTGGTTTTTGTGCGGTTTCGTCGGTAATTTTAGAAATAGATTCAGCCGTAAAATCATATTTAGATGTTAAAATATCACCAATGCTATTAGTATCATTTATACAACCATTCAATTGGGCTTCAGTGCCGGTATAGTTAATACCAATAAGCAATGCCTTTTTATTTTTTGTAATTTGTATTGTTTCACTAGGATCAATTAAACCAACCATGTCGGCGTGAAACTTTGTATTCAATATAGATGATTCTTTATAAAAACGACCTTTTAATAAATTTATATAATAGACCTTTGTTCTGTAACTAAGTCTCATGTGAATTATTCTATAAATAATCGCATTGTAATATTGTACTAATTTATTGATATTATTATTGTAAGCAATTGTTAATTCTTGGGAAGTCATTTATATATTGTACATAGATAAATATATATTATATAGAATTTATTTTTTATAATTATATACATCATAAAATAGATACATTGTTATGAATAAGAAAATAAAAGCGGTCATATACTTCAATGTTTTTTCGGTAAAATAATTATTATATTTTGCACCAAAATATGAGCCAAAAACATACGAAACAAATAGAGTTCCTGCAATTAAATATTCTATTTTTTTATTCCTTGCGTATTCTATAACAGCAAATATAGATTGTAATGGGTCAGACGTAAATAAAACTGTACCAATTGCTGTTTTATAATTTTCAAATATACTAAATATTAATAATAGAGGAATTATAATAACTGACCCAGTAACTCCTAGTAACCCTCCTAATAAACCAGAAATAAATCCAGCAAAAAATGATTTTAAATATCGAATATTACTTGTAATGTATGTCATATTTATATATAATTTATATATATATATATAAATTATATATATATAATTTATATATATATAAATTATATTATATATACATATTGTATATACATATTGTATAATGTCATCCAAATTATTCAATAAGGTAGATTCAAGTGATTATATTGCATTAAAAAGACAAATAGCAATTTCAACTGAATATTCAAAGGCGAACGCACCAGAAGATTTAAATCCAGTTAAAAATAATGGCGTTAAATATAATAAAAATTTTAATTTTATCCCTACAACTACAATGACAGATGCCTCAAATTGTTTAGTAAATTCTAAGAGTTATGAATTAGAACGTGATTATAAAAATGGTGTAAAATATATGAAAGTGATTTGTAAATAAATAATATGATGTAGATATTTTAATGAGGTAGATATTTTAATGAGGTAGATATTTTAATGAGGTAGATATTTTAATGAGGTAGATATTTTAATTTTATAAATAGTAAAAATTAAAATATATATATAAGCCCAGCTACTTAAGCCCAGCTACTTAAGCTTTGTGTGTATGGATTCGTTTTAAACGCACTCAATAATTCTGGCGCAATGCGATCAGTATTTATATTCTGGTCATAACTTTCAGAGACCTTTACGCGTCCTATATTATCATTTGTAGCTCTAGCAGTTATTCCAGCGGTACCACCAGAGCTAGGCACCCACCACCGATTATTATCGCGGTCTCCGTCACGTTTACTTATAGTAATATTGTCATTTTGATTAAACATTTGAGTTCCACCTTGGTTAGGTCGGTTCACTTGTGTTTTATTTACATTATTGCGTTGTTTGTACTCGGCTTCATATGACTTGGTAGCAGTAAATCCACTTGAGCCAGCAGTGCCTGTATGAGAGATATTTGTTGTGTCACGTTGTAAATTAACTGGTTGATGTTCGGACACTAAATAAGCATTAGCATTTTGGGATTGAACATTCATATGATTACAATCTAACTCTGCTTCCGTCATCTCTCTAATAGTAGTCTTGGTGCGGTCAGCCGGATTAAATATTTGTCCATTAGAAACGGCAGTTCCGGCATTACCACTTGAACGCATATTATCAACGACATCTTGTTTACGCGTAGGTCTTAATAAATCTAAGACAGGGGATACAATCGCTTTTATGAATCCACCAGCAGGTCCTATATTATTATTGCGTGTAGTTGAGCGATTGTTAGCCAAATTACTATAACTTTGAGCACCATGGTCGCCTGTTGTCGGTTTGCTTGTTCCAATAGACGAAGGAGTGGAAAAATCCTGAACTGGTAACACCGGGCGGCGAGTTGGCTGATATTCGCGATTAACATAGGTCCCTTCTTTTTGGTTAGCTCGAGTTCCGTAATATTCAGCCGTTGTACTTGTACGATTGACATCATTCAATAGTTCAATTCCACGAGCAGTTTGCGCCTTTTCAATACCTGTTGTAGTCATCCACCTTTCTGGGCCAGATGCGAAATATTTATCAGGTAAATGTTTTTCGACCTTTCCTTGTGTATGTGTTGTGGGAGCATTTTTAATAAAATGAGAACTAGGCCCTTCATGACCTTGTAATTCATATGTCATTTTAGGATTTGTTTCAACACGAAGTTCATTCACCGATTTATCCATCCACATATCACGTGCTTCCATCCCGGAGTTATATCCGGCACTTCCGTCATTTGTATAACCTTTATTTAAACCGGGTGCTACATGTTGTTCGTCCCATGGTTTCACATTCGCCATTCGCATACTAGGATTAACACGTGATTGAATAAAATCACTCACATTAGGAGCTCCATTCGCAAATTGATAGCCTTCTTGGGGCTTAAACATAGGTGCTTGTTCCTTCTTAGCAAAGAATTGCGACCCTTGTCCTTGCATATTATCTAAAACACTTTCAGTAATATTATTATTAATGGTAGCGCCGCGTATTTTACCGCCAAAAAAAGGAGCCATATTTTGATGTTTAAAATTATTTTTATCAATCGGTTTTCCAGTTAAAGACAATGATGTCTTAGTCCCACCACCTACACCATAGTCTGATGTCTGACGTTGTTCTTGAACAGCATAATTTTTAGGATCAAAATATTTATCAGTATGTTGATTTGGGTTAGTATAAGCACTTGTATTGTTAGATGTTTTAACTGGTTCAGTTAAGGGAAAATTGTTGGTTGGATTTGGTGGGTTAATACCAGGTAATGCATTTTTTGTATTCGTCATATTAGTATAACCTTCGGAATTACTACTTCTATTATTTTTTTTTTGTTTTGAAACAACATACATACTGCCTAATGCTATTAAAGGAACTGCTATTTCAGCCATTTATATATATTAAATATTATATTAAATCTTATATAATATTTATTGTCCATTGTATATTGTCTATTGTATATTGTATATTGTCTATTAATTATCTATTAATTGTCTCGGTGCTTTTGCTACAAAAATATCTTTTTCAATAATGCGGGTACTTAAATTATTTTGAAACGGAAAACAAACATTTTCTTGGGGATTTAATGGTAATATATTATATTTGGTTTGTTCTAAATCACGATATTCCCATGCTGGGTGTGTTGCTCGCGATTGGTCTGTAGACGGATTTTGCGATTTATATTGAACCTGATTGGTTTTAACAGCATTAAGTCTATATTCATTTGCAGCAACATCATCGCGATTAGAATTTCTCGATAATCCCATTAAATCACTTTCTAAATTAACTGTATTGGTCATTAAATTACCACCCCATTTTTGCATACGAATAAAAGGGTCATCCATATAGATAGGTTTACTTCCGTTGCCAGGAACATTCAACATATATCTACCTAATCCAGTAGATTCTTGTAATTGTTTATTTATTCTACAAGGGTCGTCATGAAAACGTGTAAATGACATTTACTATATATATAATTATATTATATATATTATTAGGATAGGAATAGAAATTATAAATATATAATTTTTTTAAATAGGATAAGGGCGTTGGTCTTTTTCAATAACTAAAGGCTTGGGCATACTAACTTGTAATCTGTTAAAGAAATTTGATGTAGGAATTTGCTTAAGTTGTGGGATGATTGGTTTTCTTGGGGTAACAAGATTTGTAGAATTTATTCCAAATAACATAGATTCTATTTCAATAGGGTTTTTGGATAGAGTATCTCTCGGCATACCATTCGGGGTATATCCAATAGAAGGCATTGTTTGCACGAAAGCACGCCCTTGTGCACCATGTAGATAATTAATATGATTTCTAGATTCTCCAAAATGTTTTTGTTCTAAACTATAATCACCACGAGTATTATTATTTCGCGTTGAGGCCATTTAATGTATATATAAATAAAATATATAAAATCTTATATATTTTATGAATCTTACAATGTATATGAATCTTACAATGTATATGAATCTTACAATGTATATGAATATTACAATGTATATGAATATTATAGTGCGTTTAATAAATTAGTCATATGTTTTTCTTCAATTGCGTTATTTCTTAAAAAATCTATAATAACTCGATGTATCAAATCAAATGTAGAAAAGTTAAAAAGAATCGAGAATACAATATTATCAATATCATGACTATCTATCATATGTTCAAAATTTGCTAATAAATTATTAACATTTTCATTTTTTTTTGCCTTTGAAAAAATTTCTTTGAATTCATTTGTATCCTTAATTAATAAATAAAGTTCTTGAAGTTGTTTTTGTATTTTAGCATCATCCCATTTTTCTAAATCAAATGCTTGTATTAATTGAACTCTATAAAGTTCATCTTGATCCGATGGGTCTGACATAAGTTTATAAGTACATATAAAATCGGTTTGATACATATTTAATAATAATAATAATAATTATAAATGTTTATATCTTTTATAATTATAAATGAAAGTTAGTAATAAACTTGCACATTATGGCGATATGATAGCTATCCCCTTTTTTATAATAACACTTATCTATTTTTTTAACATTGAAAATAAAACAAATTTAGAATATTTAATAATACTTTTTTTAACAATAGCTCTTATATGTGATGTGGTTTTTACATATATATTCATGACATCAAAACAATAAATTTATGGAGAATAGGGGAATTGAACCCCTGACCTCATGCATGCTAAGCAAGCGCTCTACCAACTGAGCTAATTCCCCTTTAATTATCTATTCTATTAGTATTTAAATTGTTTATTTATAATTTAATTATTATTATATTCTTTATCACGAGCTAACTCGCGCGAAGGTAATCCACCCCGAATCCATCCTTCGGCGGCATTTCCTTCAATTAAATTCGCAGGGTTGCAAATAGTGGATTTAATCGTAGGAAGCATAGGTGTTTGAGAGTATTGCAAATAACTCACTTCACTGCTAGGATTAACGCTTTTCTTATTGTTAGCAAAATCACCTTGTTGAATTTGCGATTCTAAAACAGGGTCGCATTTACCACGCCCCAAATAAGGAACAGTGCCATAAGGACGTTCTGCTAAACTGATTCTACATTTAGGTCTAGAGAGAGAGCTTATCAATAATTGAGAATTCTCTTGGATATTAGAACCACCAACACTTGTATGAAAACTACCAGTAAAGTTGACATTGGGTTGACTTGTAGCAAAATCAACAACATTACTCATGGGGCAAGAAGGACGAAAAGTATCCAACATATAAGTGGCATATTCAGAATTTTGTAACGTGCGCTGGCTTAAATCGGTTTTATCATCACCTAATCTTGTTGATTGATTGAAATTATAATCATGAACGGAAGCCATTTATTATTATATAATATGATTAAATATAAAAAAATAATATTATAACAAATGTAAAAATCAATTATTAGTTATTTGTCCATCTGTATGGCATATTTTTCGTACAAGCCAATTCATTGTTTTCTTCATCACGGCAAGCAATCATATCACCATAACAATATTCTGCAAAAGATTGTTGATCGTTTGGTATAGTTGTGTTTGGCGTTGGATGCCATGCTCTCATTGATTGGTCAAAATTAAAATTATCTCCTAAATCATTAAATAATCTTTCATCTATATTTGGATCATTAAATTCCTTGGAAATAAAGTCTTTTGTTTTTTTATTCATATCAGATTCAATTACAGGGGCAAATGCAGGTGCGGCTTCTTGTCGATTAGGGTTTTCATTTATTTCAGGTAATAATACATTCATTGCCGGATTAGTTAATGTTGGTTCTGTAAAATTTGCCTTTAATATATCATTTAATTTATTTGATGTAAAACCTTCCTTTTTTGTCGCCTTTTTATTTTTTAATGTGTAGAGTAGAATAATTGCCCCTAAAGTGAGAATGCCTGATAATAATATTTTGGTTTTCTTCATTGAGAGATAACCAACAATTGTCAATATAATAACAAGTCTAGATATAGCATTTAATTTGTCTTCAAACGTCATGTCATTTGATGGCCATATATTATGTATTTCATCTGATCTAAATAATATGTTAGGATTATATAACCAAAACTGAGATATCATTTATATATATAATCACAAATATTTTATGGTATTAAAAAAAAATGACATTGTTAAAAATATGGTATTATTTTTATTATATATATTTATTTTTTATTCTTATTCTTCTTCTTCTTCTTCTTTGCCGAACCGGCTGCAGACTGATCACGAGTGCTTCTTTCTACATCTTCGCCTTTTGAAAATACTAAATTTTCTATATTATCCAATGCCGCCTTGGCCGCATTTGAAGCCGCTTGTGATGTAGATTGTGATTGGGCTTGTGCGCGAGCTTGCTGTGTTGCTAATTCTTGTGCTGCTTTTCTTTCGTGCATTCTTTTCAATATGCCTTCATTATTTTTTGCCTTCTGTAGTTTTTGAGCTAAATTAGTTTGCATTGCATTAAGATTTACTTTACCAGACCCCTTCGTACTACCGCCAGTATTCATTCCCATCTTATTCAACATACTTTGGATGTCGCCCATGCCTGGCATATCCTTCATCTTTTTCATCATTTCACTCGCTTCTTCTAATAGTTCACTTTCTTTTACATCGCCAGATTTCATTTTTTCATCTAACTTTGAACCTACATTTTTTACTAACCCCATTAATTTACTAGGATTACTCATAAGACGCTTAAATACATCATTAATTGAACTCGCATTATCCATATTAATATCTAAATCAGCCGCCGTTTCTTCCGCAATTTCTTTTGCTAATTTACCTAATTTTCCATTCATCATACCAGTGACATGGTCGTGAATGTCTTTCGGGTTAGGTAAATCATCTACATTAATATTAGGTGTTTTTTTATCACCACTAGCAGCATCGCCATCGCTCTCTTCTGTATCTTTATCTGTATCTTTATCTGTATCTTTATCTTTATCATTTGCGAATAGTGATTGCATTTGTAGAATTGTTTCTTCTAATTTGTTTTTAAATTCATCTTCATTAATCGCTTCGAATAATTTCGCCGTATCACCAAATGTATTTCCGTCAGAAATATTTGATACTATTGTAAAAAGCACCAGCTGTAGATATTTCCAGATTGTTTCACGCGTTTTATCTGTAATATTTTCATTCCATAATTTTGAAAAATTAATACCAGGTAAAAATTCAATGTCTTCTTCGTCAAATATTTCATCCTTTTGATAAAGAATATCAAAGAATCGAACAGGATAAAATGTTTTACAATAAATAAAAACGTATGCTAATGACTTTTCAAGATTATCCTTATCGGTTTCAAAAACCAAGTTTTCTAATTCTTTATGTAAGGTGTCTCTTTGTTCTGGGAAAGATACTAGAATATCTTTCGTCATATCAACAATAATCTTTTTAAATTCTTCAGGAATTTTCATTTCTTGTTTTGTTGGTTGCTCCATACTTATATTTGATTAAAATGAAATATATTTAAATCAAACTACAATATTATTAATAATTTATTAATTATTTATTATTTATTATTATTTATTATTATTTATTTTTTAGATTTTGAAGAAATATTATACATATCCGATAATTTTTTCAAATTCTTCATATATTGTATGACTTTGGCTTTTTCATCCAGATTCATATTTTCAATCGGTTTTCTCAATACATCAATCTTATCTAATACCCAAACATCATCTTTTTCTTTATAACCATGTTTTGTACGATAATCATTTGTTATAAAAAACCCTATATCTCCATTTTCAATTTCATCACTATAAAAAGAAACAATATGTTCATTAAACATTTTAATAACTGTTCTCGGCATTATCATCAATGTTTTAGTAATAGTTTTTTTTGTTGATGTAATATCTTTATCATCAGGAAAAACACATTCAATATCATTTATAAATTCCATAAATTGTTTATTGAATGTATCTACTATTTGTGATTTGTTCATTAAATAATATATTTATCAAATATATTTTTAAATGTATTTTTAAATGTATTCTTATACAATAATATTCATTCATTATCTCATGTCTGTGTTTCTTTTTTGTTGTAATTGTTCTAAAGATACTTCTCCAATTTTATCTGGCGCATAATCATCGGGTGGAGTGTCAATATTTACAATATGGTCTAATCCGGCATAATGATGCTGCTGTCGCATACCACCATCGCCTTTTGCAGACAATGACGCAGAATCTTGATCTAAAAAACTAAAATTATCAGAAGTAACACCAAAACCACAATTATTTAATGAAAATGCTAAAGGTTCGCCATTATTTTTTACAACAGGATTTGTTTGAACTACGTTGTTTGATTCTATGTGATTATTAATATCTTTTCCAAAAAGAACTTGATGACCCTTATTTAAAAGTAAAAGAGCCGGAACTTTATTTATAGTTGGAGGGAGTAATATATCTTGGCCGTTTTCTAAAATAACATAAGTTGCTCCATTTGATTTCTTTTTACGATTGTCAATATTAATAAAATGCATTTCCTTTTTAGAATTCGATGTTGATATTATTTGCAATAATTTACTACAATTGTCACAATAATTACTATAGTATAAAATAGAACTCATTATATAAAAAATATTATTTTATTGCTTTCAAATTAAACTAATTAAACTAATTAAACTAATTAAAATAATAATAATGTAATAATATAAAAAATTGATTTAACAATAAATAATCATGATATAGTATACATAACAGAAGCATGAATCCCATTGTTTCTAAAATTTCAGAAGAACACGGCGTTTTATCATTTTCCTTAAATGGTGTTAATGTCAGTATTGCTAATGGATTAAGACGTGTTTCATCCGAAATTCAAAGTGTTGTTATTGTTACTACACCTCATGAAGACAATATGGCTTCGTTTGAAGTAAATACAACACGTATGAACAATGAATTACTCAAACAGCGACTTAGCTGCATTCCAATTTATAGTGATACAAAATTTAATAAAGATGATTATACTTTAGTTGTAGACAAGCAAAATAAATCAAACAATGTGGAATATGTTACTACAAAGGATTTTATGGTCGTAAATAATAGTACAAATGAACCTGATAAAATGCTGGCTTCTAAAATGTTTCCACCAAATCATATTACTGGGGATTATCCTGAATTGTCAAGATTACTTCCTAGAGTGTCTGAAAATATTGAAGGAGAACGATTAGCAATTAAGGCTAAATTTTCACTTGGTTCATCAAAGCAAAATAGTTCATTCAATGTAACATCTACATTTGTCTATTCAAATACTCCAGACCCTATTAAACAAAAACAAGTGTGGAATGAAAAGAAAACTGAACTATCAAAAACACATAGTGCCGAGGAATTGGCTTTTGCTGAAAAAGATTGGAATTTATTAGACGCTAAACGATATTTTATTCCTGATTCATTTGATTATACGATTGAATCAGTTGGCCCATTTACAAATATGGAAATTGTTTCCAAATCAGTTGCATTAATGATTGAGAAATTAGAGAAATTAAAAGATACGATTCAAAGCGATGATAGTATTATTACCTTGTCTGAAACAACGATTCCGAATAGTTTTGATATTTTATTAAAGGGTGAAGATTATACACTTGGAAAGGTTATTGAATACGTCTTGTATGAAACACATTATGACAAAACATTGACTTATTGTGGCTTTCGTAAACCTCACCCACATATTGATGAATCGCTTATTCGCTTAGGGTTTAAAAATCCTACAGACAAGGTGAATGTTATTACTTATATTGTCAATGCTGCGAATGAATCTATTACTATTTATAATAAAATTGGAAAAGTGTTTGAAGTCACTGAATAGATTAGATTAGATTAGATTACCATATATAATAATAATTTAATTCACTTTTTATATTTTTTATATATATATTTTTTATATATATATTTTTTATATATATATTTTTATTTTTTTGTGAGTTTATACATATTTTATAAATACTTATTTGAATATAGTTATTTATAAAAATTTCTATTATAAATATAAGGTAATGGCTGATAAAGTTAAATTACAATTAGGAGATATTATAGAAATTATTGCCCCAAATGATAGTGATATTAACAATCATGTATATAATGTAGGCTATATTGACCAAGATAAGTTACGTTTAGAAGAAGCAGATGGAAATGAAACAATATTAACTCTTACTGATGGTAATTTAGATAATGAATCAATTGAAAGTATTATAATTAAAAGTAGAGCTGAAGAAAATGGCTATGCTCGACAAAATAATTTATTAAATGGTGTATGGATTGATGTTCATTTTGGTGGAGATTTACCTTTAACGATAACAGGGAAAATTAGTAATTTGGAAGAAGATAGAATTGAAATAACCACTTATCCTGATAATGATATTATATTTATTGATTTTGAATATAAGGGTTTACCTGAAGATTTACCTATTGAAAAAATACATATCAGAAAGTCGCCTGATATGAATATACAAGATATAAATGAGAACAAAAATGAGAACAAAAATGAAGATAACTTTAATATTGTAAATGGAGAACAAAATGCGGATGCGGATGCTGATGCCGATGCCGATGCGGATACAACGGACCTTGCCGAATTAGAAAAACGCCATGCTGATATTCAAAGAGAATTACTAGAATTGTCAGAAGACGATAAATTTATTAAAATCGACGAGGAAAACCAAAATCAAATCAAAGATAATATAAAAACATTAATATTTAATGCCGATCAAATACATTTTGGGGATGATTTAGAAACTATGACACAAATGGTTGAAGTTCCCGAAGAAGAACAGCGTTATGATATAGATAACCAATTGGATGATTTATTGGATGATATGTTATCTACCATTCCAAATGCCCAACGAACAAATATAGTAAAAAATAATATTCATCTAATGATACAGCGTTTCAAAGAGTTGAGAGATTCTTTCTCGGTTTTTGACTACAAAGGGCACGCGGCAATGCCTAACCCTAAAAATGAAAATCATAAACCACTTGTTAGTCAATTAGAAAATTTAGATAAACAATTATACTGGATTCTTCCTGTTGTAAAAACCACTAAGAAATTATATGTTGATGATTCCGACGATGATGACAATGACAATGATAATGACAATGACAATGACAATGATAATATGTTACAAACTGGGCCAGATGATGGTTTAATGTTATCTACTATCGGTAATGTTAATGAACAAAATAATGTTGTTAAAAAATATGAAGAAAATGACGCAGAAAATGAAATTAATAAATATGAATTTTTACAAAAAAAAATAAATCCTTTTTTTATTCCATTCGCACCATTAACAGATAATAATGATGTTATTGTATCAAAACCGGTAAATACAACTATAGCAGCAATTGTTGAAAACTTTGATGATTTTTTTTCATCGGTAAAGGGAACAAATACATATTCAACACCGAATAGAACAAATAAGGATGAAAGAAAAAGACCTGTAGATAGAAAAAGATTTGCTGTTCAAACATACAATATTAATAATTTTGTGTTAGATGTACAAAAGGTTCGAGGAGAGAACCCTATCATAACGCATAAACATATACTTCCAAAAGAAGTGATGGATATTAAATCTATTCTTACTTTACCAGAAGCAGCCTATCTTTTTTCACGCGTTAATTTGAATACGCCTAATATATTAGATAAATCTAATTTGAATAGACATTTTTTGAATTATTGGGGATTACTAAAATCTAAAACACACGTTAGTAAAACTAGTATCACGGATGTGAATTCACCATACAATCACGATTCTGACACATTTTTAAAATCCATTAGAAATTTTACATTAGATAGTGAAGAAACCAAAGAAACCAAAGATGCAAAATCAAAGGACATCAATCATACTACTTATAATAAATTTTTAGAGACAATAATACCTAAAACACGATTTATTTTTAATCTGATAAAGCCACACTTAACTGGAAATTTATCGGTCAATGATATATTGAATTATCTTGAACCTTTTATGGTTTATCAATCAGACCTCACTTTTATTCATTATAAAGAAATGAATGATTATATTCGTGGAAAAATAATGGAATATCGTAAAAATTATATGGCTAAATCACGCGAATATGGTAATATTCGGGGCTCAAAAAATATTATGTTGCCTTCTTTAATTAGAATATTTGACGAAAATGCGAATTTAAAAACAAAAGTATTGGATGTCTATGGATTTACCGATAACGTTATGCAATTATCTAATTCTGATATATTAAAACGCATTATTCAAATAGATAATGGTGTATTTTATAATAATGCAATTTCATTAATTTCTACAAATTTAATGATATCAGATGGCGCACGTGATATGACCGATATTGATTTGTATTTGAATGAAAGCAATAGCATGAATGATTTGGGGAAAACAGCGAAGGGTAAAACTAGAACTAAAAAAACACATAACCAAGGAGAAAATATTGCGTTGAAAGACAAATCTGGCTGTAGTAAAATAAAAGTTATTTCAAAGCGTTATATTGCGTTAGATGAATTACACGAAGATGATGGCAGTGAAGCTTATTTTGATAAAAAATATGACTCAACTGCTTATGATATTGGCGAACGATTTAAAGCCGATATTAATATGGCGTTGGGTGAACAAATTACTCATTATATTGATAAATTGATGAAAAATAAAGGACTAGATGAAATTAATGCTAGGCGTGATGCTGAAGCTATTATTAAGGGCAAGAGAATAGTAGAAGACGGCGAATATGCTATTTTAGAAACAACCGACGAAACCAGCGCTACATTGCAATATTATGTTCGTAAAAATGAAAAATGGGAATTAGACGATTCAATTGATTCTGAGACCTTTGCCGATGATATGAAAATGTTTTGCAATTTGAATGAAAAATGTATTGAAGTCAAAAATACATGTCAAGATGAAATTACTGGAGCAAATGAAATTAAAAAACAAAATTTAAAATTATTATTATCGGAATTTGACTCATCCTTAAATGTAAATAAAGATATTCTTATGAGTAGAATAGAAGACGAATTAAGCAACGCTGATTCACGTATTGAAAAACTTAGAAATATGCGTATTCTCAAATTATACAAACACGACATTAAAAAAATTGCCCTTGGAAATACATTGGAAACATTAGAAATAGTATCATCTCCTTATGACGGACTATTGAATACAATTATGGGACAAAGAGACCTTGCGAAACGTTATACCGATATTTCTAGGTTTGTAACTGCATATGCACGCGAAGGAAATGACGATAATGACGAATCTCCTCACTGGTTTTATTGTATCAAAAGCAACAAAAAAATGTTGCCTTCCTTCATATACAAATTAGCAACTACCTTTTTAAACAACGGAGACTACATATCTATGTTAGACCATATATGCGCACAACAAGGAACTAAAAGTGATGATGGCGATAAATGGATTGATAAATATAGTGGATACACCATAAAAATGATTGAGTTTAATGGCGACGAAGAATATAACGACGAGGGGATGAAAATCATAACTCATTCAATCATTGAACAAGATGCTGGGGATTTAATATTACAAAATCAACAAGACCAACAAAACGGCATGATGAAGATACCGCGTAAATATTCTACACCAGACGCCAACAAAATATACAATGTTATTCATACGATGTCTTCGAATATGGGGATTAATTTGAATGAACAGAGAGATTTTATTGTTCGTAGTGTAATCAAACAAATTACAAATCCTAGCGTAATGGCGACGAGGGCAATATATGAAAAATTAATGGCAATCGCCGCTGAGAAAAATAAACCGATCGATACATATGAAAATGCCTACAATTCTAAATTACTATTTTTTACATTGTCCTATTATTTGATATCCATACAAACAAGTATTCCGCCTATTAAAACAAAAGTAACATTTCCTACATGTAAAAAATCATTCAGTGGATTTCCCATCGACGGCACTGACAATTCCAGCGGCTTAAATTATATCGCCTGCGTTGCAAGTAATTTGAAAAAAAGTGGAAATATGCCTTGGTCTTCTATTGCTAAAAAAAATGCTCTTTTCATTGCAAAACAAATGGAAAATTTCATTACTAAATTTATTATACCGACTGAAGATTTTCAAAATAGTATAAAACAATTAAATCTTTACATGTCAGCTAACCCAAATATGAATGTTCCGGAAGAGCATAATGTTGAAAACTGGAGCACATTTCTCCCCCCTCTTAAAAAGATGAAATTATCTATAACACAAGACGTCGGTGATGTATTTAAAACAAAATTAACTGATAGTTTGACCAAGGGAAGTTCAGCACAGCACGATTACATCATTGAATTAAAATCAAAAATGATAATGTTTTCTTTCAATATCATCGATTTAATTGATAAAACAATTCACGGGGAAAAAGGACTATTGACCGGCAACAACGGACAACCTTTTATAGAAAATGCGTGCTGTGATAACGATGAAAAAAATACTATACAATACTTCATCAAAAAACAACCAGAAATTGCTATTATGAATAATAAGGTCGTTCGATTAAGTGATTTATATGATGATACAACTCGTCTTACAAAAGCATCCTTTTTATATAACCCTACCAATACTAAACGTAAATTAGGTGTCATTAATACAGCCTTTTCTGAAAATACAATTTATAGAGCATTTATCGTCTATTGTAAGTTTAATAGTTTATCGCCATTACCCGACAATTTTAAAGCAATATGCCCAACTAAACCTGATAATTTTAATATGAATGATACCTTAACCGAAAGTATTCGAAAATTGAAAAGCGATGCTCGGAATTATAATGAAGAATCGTTAGAGCAATTATTGGATGTTGTTAATAATAGTACAAAAAGCACATTGGAAGAAAAAGCACCTATTTTAACAAATATTGATAAACTAAATGAAATTATGATGGATATGGATGAGAAAAATGTACGTCCTAGTTCGTTTCGTAATGCCTTTATGAGTGTTCTTGATGAATTTGAATTAAATTCTCTCTTGAGTGATACTGCGAAGCTTCGTGAGTTTAAAAATCTATTGGCGAAATTGAACGATGATATGAAGAGACAGCTTATTGAATTCGTCACCGACACAAGAACTAAACTTTCGAGAACTACCTTGAAAGATTTTATAGAATGCCTTGAGACCATTGTTGATTTTAAACCTGAAAATACAAAGGAAGAAACTGAATATAAAATGGTTAATTTTATGAAAAAAACAATGCGGTCTTTAACAAAGGAATTCCCTAACATTATTATGAATAACCTTGATTACGCTGATAGAGTAAAAGTTCCGACCCATTGGAAATTATCTGGTAAACATCAAGTTGATGTCAAAAAAAATATTGTAAAACATTATGATGAATTACATAAATTTTATGAAGATAAACAAATCCATTTATTAATGGAAAAAATGGTAGCAGTTACAAGTGATATTAATGAAATTTCGCAATCTACCTTATTTTATACACCGGTTGAAATTAATTCAAAGACAAGCTCGAGCGACGAAAAGGGCGCGAAGACGAAGGAAAACGCCTTCAAATATTCCGTATTTGACTTAGATTTAACCACCTTGCTCTTCAAGTATTATTTATTTACTATATTGATTGATTTAATGTCATTACAGAATGATAAGGATATATTAGAACTACCATTGCATTTATTACAAGAAGAAACAAAGGATGATGACGACGAATTGGCGTTTATGACAAAAGCAAATGAAATGGATATTCTGGTTGGAAACAAATATGAATTAAGTGAAAAAATAATTAATGTTATGGTAACCTTTGTTAATTTGATACGCACTGATAAAAAGGCAATTAATTATAATTATAATAGTTTAATGGAAGTAATCTTGCGGTCAAAGGAAAAAGAAAAAGATGATATTACGAGTTATTTGAATAAGAAAAATGACGAAGAACGTGAAGTTGAGCGAGAATTTAAAACTCTTAAATTAGGACGCTGGAATAAGGGGGAACAAAAAGGTCTTCATACATATCAAAAAGATACATATGATGAAGAACGTGATGAAATGGAACAAATGGCCAAGAATGAAGTGAGATTAAATCAACGCAATGATGTGACTGATATGAATCGTGATATTTTTGAATTGGATATGATAGCAGAAGATACGGCGAACGAAGAACAAGATAGAGAAGATAATGTCATTACTTATATGGGCGAAGATGCTATGCCTGAAGACTATGACATGGATGGGGATGAGAACTATTAGATAATAAAATTGAAATATAAAATTATGATTTTATATAATAATACACAACAAATTATCATATAAAATGGATATGAGTGATAATTCATTCCATAGTCAATCAACACTACAAAATACAAAAAATGATATTGAAGATTCAATAAAACAAAAAAATGTATATAAATTATTTGAATGGGTTGATGATTGGCGATATACTTTGAGTTTGCCTATTATAACAACAATGATGTGTATGTGGGTTAAACAAAATAAAGAAAATCCAAGTAAAGCAACTCTTTACTTATTTCAACAGGGAGGTCCTCAAACAAAAGAAATATTAAGAAAAATGTTCGAATGGAGACGTTCTGGTAATACAAATGACGATGTGGGCCATAAAGGTGGTGGTAATAAACGTTTGATATATGGAATGAGTGCAGACAAAGTAAGTATATTTTCTAGAATAGCTAATAGTGATAATGATATTTTGTTTTGTGAAACAAGACCTAATGCTATATATGAATTAACTAAACAAAATATTAATGAAGAAATTTTTAGAAGTAAAGTAGATACAAGCGAATATGTTAAATTACCAGAACTAAAAAATGAAGATGATCTTCCTGGCTGGTATGCCAAAGAATTTAATATAATTCAAAAAGAATCAGGTATTGACCCAAATTATTTAATTAAAATGGAATTATCAGAAATACCCCCTGAATTTAATAATGTAAATAAATGGAATGAATTCGTGAATCAAATTTTAGCAAAACAATATGAGATTCCAATTTATTTTAAAAATGAATTAATTGGAATGGATAAATATGAAACATATGAAAATATAGATTTAGTGGGATTTGATGCGATGGAACATAAAATGGATATAGAACTATACATTGATACCGAAAATATTAGAAAATTCTATTTATACGACAAAAAGAACAACAAATATAATAACGTAAATTCAAAAACAGATAGTATAGAAACATTACCTCCAACTATTAAACTATGGGGAAATATACGGATGTTTATTGTATGTAAAGAATATCTTGAAGAACAATTGAAAAAATATAATAAAAATTTAGATAAAGATAGCACATTAAAGGAATCAGATATATACGGCGTTTATATGCAACTTAATAGTCAACTTACCAATTATCTACCAATTCAAGGAAATGGAAATAATATTATGCCAGATGGTAAAAATAATAAAATTGGATTAAATGGGTCAAGCACTAATAAATTCCGAAGTGTTATTATACCTGATAATGAGTTATGCTGTGAAAAAAAATATTTTGACGCTTTGGTAAAAACAGAAACAATAAAAGCTTTAACATCATTCTTGGAAAGAAGTCCTTATACAAAAATTATTCCCCAATCAATGGGTTTATATAAAGAAAACATGTGGCCACAGGAACAAAAAAAGTCAATCCCAACCACTTCTCGTGATAAAAAAGTTCCTGGAATAATATATATTATATATATCGCACGTGGTTTATATAAATTTGGTTGTTGTGATGATGAGAAAAACTACACAGAAAGATTAAAAAAACATAAAAATGAATCTATTGATAGGGTAAAAGAGTTTACGGGTATTGATATTAAAGAAAAGAGTGCTGTAGAATTATACGCGAAATCCACTACATCACCCAAGAGTGGAGAAGAAGAAATTAAAAATATTATAAGAGACCAAAAACATAAAGAAAAAATTAAATTAATTCAAAATAAAGGTTCACACAATGATATAAGAGAATATTTTATATGTTCAGATGTTGATTATATTACGCAAGAAATTTTACCACAATTAAATAATTAGTTAATCAATACATATTCAACAATCCTTATTAATGTAAACAGCTTTTGATAATTTTTTAATTATTTTGTTCTCGCTGTCAACAAACTCGCCTTTGCCGCCCATCGACTGATTCATAATGCGCAAATATACATCATTCAAGCGATGTCGGTTATTCATGCATTGCGGATTTTGATCACGCCAAGGAATCATCAAATCGCCATTCTTTTTCGTAATATGTTTTATGGCTTTCCGTACTTTGTCATAAGTGCTATTCTCCTTCTCCCATATATCATCATCGCGGACATACATGACTTCTCGCTTGTAGTCGCT
>ENA-UOXV01002497-UOXV01002497.1-marine-metagenome-genome-assembly--contig:-NODE-2497-length-23975-cov-36.270903_pt1 | contig 23975 bp, 26 predicted proteins | sample MGYA00238165_ERZ766961 | MGnify/ENA primary metagenome ERZ766961 (study PRJEB28924, sample SAMN03173240) | marine metagenome | biome: Marine; feature: Water; material: Subsurface seawater | place: North...
ACATCCACGGACGGACCAATGCCATTCTTGGCGAAGACGGAACTGTTCAAAGTGGCGCTCAGCTAATCCAAGCGGAAGGTATTACGTTTACTTGCGGTCGATAATTCGCTGCACAGGAATCGAGTCTCTCGGAATGAATTCCAGGGACGCACTGTTGATGCAATAGCGCAATCCCGTTGGAACGGGACCATCTTCAAAAACGTGTCCGAGGTGCCCTTCGCATGCGCTGCAGAGCAGTTCGGTTCGGGGATAGCCCAATTTGTAATCAGTCCTTGCATCGACGGCGCTGCGCTCGAGTACATCGAAAAAGCTCGGCCATCCACTGCCACTTGTATATTTTGATTCGCTGCTGAAAAGCTGCTGTCCACACCCTGCACAGCAATAAACACCATCGGCATGGTGGTCCCAAAACTTACCTGTGAACGGGGGTTCCGTGCCACATTGCCTCAAAATTCGGTATTGCTCGTCGGTGAGTTTCTCACTCCAATCAATGGTAGTCGACGCAGCGACTTGTGGCTCTTGGGCCTGTCCGCAACTGATGACAATGGAGAGTATTGCTAAGAGAAATAATGGAGTAGCTGTTTTCATTTCAAGGAGTTCAGTTTGGGCAATAAATGACGGGCAGTGACGGACTCGGCGGCCTGTTTGATGTCTTTGGGTTGGCCATGAAAGATCACATTTCCCCCAGCATCTCCGCCGCCGGGCCCTAAGTCGATGAGGTAGTCCGCTTGTGCCATGACATCCAGATGGTGTTCAATGACGACCACCGTATGGCCCATATCCAACAAGGCATTAAGTGAGATCAAGAGCTTTTGGACGTCGTGAGCGTGCAATCCTGTAGTGGGTTCATCAAACACGAACAATGTTCGCTCTTGCCGATCGCCGCGGGATAAAAAGGTGGCCAGCTTGATTCGTTGAGCTTCTCCGCCACTGAGGGTGTTGCTGCTTTGACCTAGGGTGACGTATCCCAATCCGACGTCGAGGAGGGGTTGAAGTTTGTTTAAGAGGCGGTTTTGTGACGAACTGATTTTTTTGTCGTCTGGAGCCTGCTTGAAAAAGGCAATCGCATCTTCTACGGTGAGATTCAGCACGTCGGCGATACTCTTTCCATTCCATTTGACATCCAAAATCTCATCCTGAAACCGACGGCCCTTGCATGCATCGCACTTGAGTTTGAGGTCGGCCATGAATTGCATTCCGATGGTCACCTGGCCTTCTCCTTCGCACGTCTCGCATCGTCCACCGGTTACATTGAAACTGAAGTGAGCGGGTTTGTAGCCGCGTGCTTTGGCGATTCCTGTGCCAGAGAACAAGGCCCGAACTTCATCGTAGGCTTTGACATACGTAACAGGGTTGCTGCGGGAAGATTTGCCAATGGGGTTTTGATCGACGAATTCGAGCGCGCCGATTTTATGGGTGCTACCCGCCAATTTCCCAATAGAAGAGGCTACGCTGCCCAATCCTTCAAGTTCAGCTCGCATCAGCGGCATGAGAACCTCTGTAATGAGCGTGCTCTTCCCTGAACCGCTGACGCCTGTCACCGCTGTGAGCGCATGGAGTGGAAATTGGGCGCTTACGCCGCGCAGGTTGTTTTTGTGAGCATCTACAATTTGAATGAAGTCTGGCCCAATTTGGCGAGGTACTTTCGCGCCCATGGTGAGATGGCCATTTAAATAGGCGGCTGTGAGCGATGGGTGATCAGCGTTCAGACCCTCCCAGGAAGGCGTATCGCCGGCAAAGACCAATTCACCTCCCAAGCTCCCCGCGAGTGGGCCGAGATCGATTAAATGATCCGCTGACCGCATGATGTCCTCATCATGTTCAACCACCACCACGGTATTTCCAATGTCTCGCAACTGCTGGAGTATGCCAATGAGACGTTTCGTGTCTTCTGGATGCAGCCCAATGCTGGGCTCGTCCAAGACATACGTGCTCCCGACTAAGCTGCTTCCTAAGCACGTGCTGAGTGAGATTCGTTGTGATTCTCCGCCACTGAGGGTTTTACTCGACCGATCAAGGGTCAAATAACCGACGCCCACATCACAGAGATACCGGAGCCTGCTGGAAACTTCTTTGATGAGGCGTTCTCCGATTTCCGTGTCCGTCGGAGACAATGCCAAAGACTCCACCCACGCTAGCGCATCGGAGGCAGATAAACGGAGAAGGCTCGGCAAGGTCGAGGTCCCTATAAATACATTTTGTGCTCCCTGGCCCAGCCTAGTTCCATGACATTCGTGGCATTTGGTCCGGCCACGGTAGCGACTGAGCATCACGCGAAATTGAATTTTGTAGCTCTTCTCCTCGAGATAGGAAAAGAAAGCGTCCAGTCCTTTGAAGCCTTTGCCTCCGCTCCATACCAAAGCTTGCTGCTCCTCGGTTAGTTCTCGCCAGGGGGTGTGAATGGGCAACCCATGGTCCCGGGCAGCTAAGCACATGCGTTGCTTCCACTTGCCCATGCGCTCGCCCCTCCAACAGGCGATCGCATCGTCGTATAGACTCAATCGGGGGTCGGGTACCACGCGCTCAGGATCGACCCCGATGACATGACCAAATCCTTCACACCGACTGCAAGCACCAATGGGACTGTTAAATGTGAAAAGTTCCGGACTCGGTTCAGGAAAGCGGAGTCCGTCGCGTTCGAATCGATCGCTGAACTCCCAGGCAGTCCCTGAATCAGGAAAATGAACGAAACAAGCACCGTCTCCTTCAAAAAATGCAGTTTCAACGGAGTCAAACACGCGTGAAGAAAAGTCACTGTCCTCAGAATTCGAATCCTCGGGTGTGACCAGGCGATCGACGACGAGTTGCCATGCAGCAGATGAATCTTCGGAGTCCAAGGCTTCTGCAATGGGATGAGCGGTTCCCTGTGCGTCCAAAACACGACTGAACCCTTGTTGCTGCAAAATCTCCAATTGTTGGGGCCATGTGCGGTCTGCTTTTTTGGGGATGGGGCAGGCGATCAGAAATCGCTGGCCTCCGGGTAACTCGAGCAATCGGTCGAGCACGTCTTCCGGACGGTCCTTCTTCACACGTTCACCACTGATGGGAGAGATGGTTTGTCCGATCCGAGCAAAGAGCAAGCGGAGATGGTCGTGAATTTCAGTGCGCGTAGCAACCGTGGAACGAGGTCCGCCAGACGATGTTCGCTGTTCAATCGCAATAGCGGGAGATATGCCTTCGATGGAATCCATGTCGGGTTTATCTAGGCGTCCTAAGAATTGACGAGCGTAACTGCTCAAGCTTTCGACGTACCTGCGCTGGCCTTCCGCGTATAGGGTATCAAAAGCCAGCGAGCTTTTACCGGAGCCCGAAAGTCCTGTAATCACCGTCCACTTTTTCTTCGGGATGGTGACATCGATGTTCTTGAGGTTGTGCTCTCTTGCACCTTTGATCCGGATCTCCATTTGCTTTTGTTAACACCCCAAAACGGCTCTGGGTTTCGATGGGACGAAATTATTATGTATATTAGAGGGAGTAATAAAAAAGCACACGCGATAGAAACATTTTACGCTTCAAAGTAAGGCCCCGATTTTTTCGGGTTTTGTATTACCCTTAACTGCGTAAAATCATGCGTGCGTCACATTCAGACCAACAGTTGATTTCTTTGTACCTCTCGGGGGACGAGCCCGCGTTCGAAACACTTTTGAACCGACATCAACAACAAGTTTATTCCAAAATTTTATTCATTGTTCGCGACAGCGAGCTTGCCAATGATCTCTTTCAAGACACCTTCATTAAGGTGGTCGATACATTGAAGAAAGGTAAGTATAACGAGGAAGGAAAGTTTTTGCCCTGGGTAATGCGCATTGCACACAACCTCAGCATTGATCATTTCCGTCGTGGTAAAAAGATGCGGATGCTGCGAGCTACTGAGCAATTTGATGTTTTTGATACCATCCAGACGGATGAATTACATGCCGAGGATCGCATTATTCGAGATCAAATCCACCAGGACGTAAGAGACCTTCTCGAAACCTTGCCCGAAGAGCAGCGTGCCGTGGTGCACATGCGTATTGAGCGTGAATTGAGCTTTCAGGAGATTGCAGACGAAACAGGGGTGTCCATCAACACCGCGCTTGGGCGAATGCGCTATGCGTTGATCAACCTAAGAAGGGCCATGGATGAAAGCGGAATCGAGTTGACCTTGAATTAAAATTTTGTGGTCGTGCAATAGAATGGATTGGTGAGCGTTATGGGAATTACAAACCTCAAAACAATTGCCCATGGCCCATTGTACACTTGAAGATTTGACATCCGATTGGTTCGACACTACCGCAGAGTTGACCCAAAAAATGCCCCGATCCAGCAGCGTGCGGAACATCCTCCAGTATTCTGCAGGATTGCGCGCCACCAAGACTCGGCAATTTGGAACCTTCACGGGTCTTGTGAATTGAACAGTCGCATATGTCAAACCAAAAAAGCCGCCTCGTGCGGCTTTTTTTTGATCCCACTTTTACCCCCGATTTAATTCATCCGATTCGGGTTGTACGATTCGAAAGCGCAAAGTGCCAAGTTCTCGCTCTTGCAGGGCATGCTGTACAATGGCATCGCTTGTGGATGAGCCGGTTTTGGGGTTGATGAGCGCTTCTATTTGTTCGAAACGCTCTACGGTCTCTTGCGTGTAGGCCCAACCTTTGACATGATCACCCTCCATGAGCACCACGGCATATTCACCCTCCTCTCGACCGCGGTCCACGATCGCCCAGTTTTCTTGTTGCTGGGCGTGGTGCATCAATTTTTGCATTGATGCGTTATGGTCATAGCGCGCCTCGTCAGGGACAGGTTGGCTGCGACCGTCTGATCCGAGACCAAGTAATTCAGGGCTGAGGTCGAACTCAATTGCGCAGCGATGAAGCCATGCCCGCGCATCATCCTCTCGACGAAACCATCGAATAGCGTGCTTGGTATGCCGCTGGCGTTGCAGGTGAAACCGGGTAAACCCGCGTTGGTCCATGTAGGGAACGATGGCGGTCCGAACAGGAATGGACTTTTGGGCTCGGTTGTGGATGGGCCAATGCGCTCGGATTAATTCGTCTTCCAATAGCCGTGCCATGAGCACTGAACCTGTGGCTTCACCTTCAAAGTGGTAGATGTCCCGGAGAAAAGCTTGCCGTCTTGCGGATGTCATGGATCCATTGAAATGAGACCTAACCCGGTGCTTGATATTGTGGGACATGCCTATGTAGATCGGCGTTCCTTTTTGGTTTAAAAAGCGGTAAACCCCTGGTGAGGTGGGCAAGGCTTCAAAATCGGAGGCTGGAACGTGCTGAGGCAGCCAAGACTCACGTTCGCCATGGCTGAGCATGCTGCTGACCACTTCGGGTGCCCGCTCCAGTGCCATCATCTGGTGAAATAACGCTACGGTCGCAGCGCAATCTCCCATGGCGCGATGCCTCGCCTTGTTATCAATTCCCAGATCCTCACAAATCCGCCCCAAACTGTAACTACCATGCCCAGGTAATAATTTACGTGCTAACCTGACCGTGCACACCTTCTTGCTTTTCCACACCCGGCCCATCGTTTCGAAGTGGCCTCGGATAAACGAATAGTCAAACCCGACATTGTGCGCCACAAATACGCAATCGCTCAGCCACTCCTCCAATTCGTCAGCGACGGATTCAAACACAGGGGCGGACTCCACCATTTCATCTGTGATTCCCGTCAGTTTTGAGATGTGAAGAGGAATAGGGAGACCAGGGTCGATGAGGGTTTCCCAGCGCTCCAATTCCCGTGCGCCATCGCTGATGATGATGGCAATCTCGGTAATTCCATGGCCCTTGGCATGGGATCCAGTGGTTTCTATGTCGACGATGGCGTAGCGCATGGCGGCGGAATGCAGTCGTAAAGTTCGTTGATGAACTTCGAATTAAGGCGTCCACACCGCCGCCTATGTACGTTGTCCGGTGCTTCATCCCAATAGGCTTTAGATTTGCATCATGCGCATACGTCAATGGAGGATCTGGGGAGCTGCTTTAACGTTTGTACCCATGCTGTGCACACTGGGCTGCAGTTCATCACCGGAATCGGTCCATGAGACCGAACCAACTTCAGTAGCCGCAGAAGAACGGGAAGTACGGGCAGACTCCGCAGCAGTGGCTGCGAAGGCCAAGATTCTGGCTTATCCCCCTATAACGGATGCGACGTGTTCTGAGTTTTTAGCGAAATGGACTTCAGAGCATCCAGAACTCCTCGGGAAATTGATCGAGGTGGAAACGAAATTTGGCACCTTGACCCTCGAGATTTTTGATGATGTTCCGCTGCACGCTGCGAATTTTCGATACAAGGTGGAACGAGGATACTATGCACCAAGCGAATTTGTTCGGGTCGTGCCAGAATTTGTAGTGCAAGGCGGAAATTCAGAGGATCCCCGCGCGCAAGAGATGCGCTGGTTGATTGGTAAGCACACGTTGCCGAGTGAATTCAGGGACCAATATCGCCACTTTCGTGGGGCTTTGGCGATGGGACGCACCTACAAAGGCAACCCCGATAAGCGCTCTTCATCGTACGATTTTTACCTGGTCGTGGGTCGAAAAGTGAGTGCAGTAGAATTGCAGCAAATTGAGCGCGAGAAGGGCGTGACGTTCTCGGATGCTCAACGAAAAAGATATTACGCGGAAGGCGGGACGCCCCATTTGGACAAGGAGCACACGGTCTTTGGACGACTCGTCAAAGGATTTGAGGTGCTGGATGCGCTGTCGCAGGTGGATACGGATGATAGCGATTGGCCATTGCAACGACTGGAAATGCGCGTTTCAGTTGTAAATTAGAGAAGATGAAAAGCATGGGATTCAGGCAAAGGATTGTACTATGCGCCGCCTTGGCGTTGAGCACAGGGGCATTGACGGCCCAAGACTGGGACGACTGGGACGAATATGATGAAGGGTATGTTTCTGCGCGAAAGGGCATTGAATTTGCGCTGAATTTTGGAGTGTACCAAGGGCATCACAAGGCGGCCAATGAGTTTTTTAGTGGGTACTCTGGAGAAATTTATGAACTCAACGACAACACCGCTAACCTCATGACCATTGAGGAGCGATTGGGGATATCGAGTCCAAGCAGCATCGTATGGAGTCAGGTGATGAATAGCATCGGATTGGAACAAGGAGAATTTCAATACATCGAATACCCGGCGTACAGCGAGGCATTGAAGCTATACGGCATGCGTTACACGCCGGCTACCATTATGGGGTTGCAGACCATGTTGTTTTTGAATCCAGAAAGTGCCTTCACGTTGCACATCGATGCAATCAATGGACTCAAATCAGAAGGAGCCTGGAACATGGTGACCAATGAAATCGTTCAAGGAGGTGGTTCAGAAAATCGCCGCCAATTTGGTATTTTCAGTGAAGAAAATCGGTTTCAGTTGTCCCTTGGTTATCGGACAGCAGCGTACATCACCGACGAAGTCAGTTGGGTATTCGAACTAGGTGGAACGATGCTGGCGACTCAGCTCGAACAGCATTACGTGCGGATTCAAAATCAAAATTATCAATTGCTCACGGCTTCCCTGGGCAATGGCCAATTTCAAAACCCGACTTCGACGATGACATCAACTGGTTTTGGAGGGTATGGCGGTATTGGCGTCGAATTGTTTTTCGAAGAGGGAGGCAACCTGATGCTCACGGCGCGTGTTAGTCGTGACAAGGTGCGGATGGGCAATTATGAAGATGACCTTTGGCAGGGTGCCTTGTATTTGACATGGGTCATTCCTCCGCAACTTGGAGATTTCATTCGCGCGAGTTTTTGACGAACACTCGACCGAGGGGTGGAGCCTCGTTGGATTGAGGGCAGCTTCAATACCCTGCTGTGGACGAAGCGAGCATGTGTTGTAACTTGGTGCGCACAGCGGAACCCCCTGCGGCGTTCGGCTTGAATTTGAATCCAAGATATACGACGGGACCGATGAAATTTACACCCACCTTGACGCTTGCAAGCATGTTGATGCTCGTCAGCCTTGGGGCCGAAGCTACCCTGCAGGCCCAAACTCCTCAAATCGAAATTGACCTAACTGCCACGGAGGTCATCAGTCAGGGCCGAACAGGGACTTGCTGGAGTTTTAGTACTACGAGTTTTCTTGAGTCCGAGGCGTTTCGGATTACTGGAGCCTTGCATGATTTTAGTGAAATGGCGGCTGTCCGTGTGATTTATCCCGAAAAAGTGGAACGCTATGTCCGGTATCAAGGCAAACATCAATTTGGGCCCGGTGGGCTATCCCATGACGTAACGCATGCTGCTGCTGCTTATGGCATTGTTCCTCAGTCTGTTTACGGAGGAGGCCAGGAAGCCGGTGCTTACGACCACGGAGCTTTGGACGGACTGTTGGAGGTCATGGCCGAGGAGTTGGTTGAGCAATCGGGCCGCATTGATCCAGCAGGATTCGACGCTGTTGAAGCCACGTTGGATGCCTACCTCGGGGCATTGCCCGAATCGTTTGAATACAACGAAAAAGAATATACGCCTGCGTCTTTTCGAGACGCGATGGGCATCGATCCTGATGCGTATGCAACGCTTACCTCGTTCACGCACCACCCATTCGGTGAGTCGTTTATTCTAGAGGTGCCAGACAACCACGCCCAAGGTTCCTTCTGGAACGTTCCGCTCGATGATTTGGAGGAATCGGTTCATCACGCGCTTGAAAATGGCTACACGGTTGCTTGGGACGCTGACGTGAGCAACAAGGGGTTCTCTTTCAGCGACGGTTGGGCGATTATGCCAGAAACAGCCGCAACGAAAGCTGAATGGGGCACGCTCGATGCCATGCCCGTGGAACCTTTGGTGGACCAGTCCATGCGCCAATCAGCCTTTGACTCCCAAGAAAACACGGACGACCATCTGATGCACATTGTGGGACGAGCGGCAGATACGAGCGGCAGGGAGTATTTTATTATCAAGAATTCATGGGGTCAAGGCAACGAATACGGTGGAGAGCAATTTGTTTCGATGGCGTATTTCCGCCATCACACCATAGGTATTATGGTACATGAATCGGGGCTTCCAAAGGAGCTTCAGAAAGCCATGGCCCGCTGATTTTTGGCGCCAAGGAGAGAATTTTCCTTCTGCATTTGGAGGTTGGAGGGGAGTTGGTATCTTTGCCCCCCGTTTCGACGGTTTTTTGGCTGTGTAGCTCAACTGGATAGAGCACCTCACTACGGATGAGGAGGTTTGGGGTTCGAATCCCTACACGGTCACAAAGTAAGAAGCCTGTATCACAACGATACGGGCTTTTTTTATGCGTAAACCTCAGCGTTTACTGTGGATTGGCGGGGGATAACAGGGAACGCCTGAATCATGTCGTACCTTTTGCATTGTTCTGAATGTGCATATCACGACCCCCAAACGACCCCCAAACGACCCCCAACGCGTTCCCGTAGCGTGTGAAGGAATTTCGCATCAATGCGATTATCCTTTGAGTTCGATTTGCTGTCCCGATTACGGCGGGTACAGGGACTTATTCCTTCATCACGAGCACAGATTCTTTGAATCGTTTTGACGCGCTCAAATGGGCTTTGAACGCATTGCTGATGCAAGGACGCAATGATCGACTTATGAACCGCTACCAGGCCTACACTTCTCACTCCCAAAACCGCCTCCATTTGGCACAACAATGGGAACAACAACAATTTAAACGGCGCTGAAACGCCCGTCATTGCTCGATAGTTGATAGCCCCCTACGGGCTACTTTCTAAATCCTCGTATCATCAACCGATGCGGGGATTTTTGCGTCAAAGGCCTGCCGGGCTCTTTTTGTTGCAATCGTAATGTTTACCATTCCCGCGGTCAAGCGTTTATGAGTCTCAAGGACAAGCAGTCACGAAATAAACCAAGAAGATCAGCAGGTCTTGGATATTGGTCTGATCGTCTTCTGTCAAGTCTCCAAAGCAGGGAGGGCTGATGCAGCCGAAGTCAGTGAGGAAGAGCAAAAGGTCTTCAGATGTAATCATACCGTCCTCGTCAAAATCAGCAGGGCAATGACAATCGTCATATTCACAACTGCCATTGTCAGAGGTCGCAGTGGTATCGTAATTGCATGCCGAAGGATCTGTGCAGCCGGGGTTCTCAAAACCTTTTCTGCGACATCAACTACCCCCCGAGCAAGTGGGGACAATAGAAGCAGTAAGCTAGTTCGGCTGCCTAATTGGGGCGCATGCCCGCAGATCTCAAGGCAAGATATCCCCCAACAGCTGTCAGCGGAAGATGTAAGAGGGTGGGCCAGTTGGAGCTATATGCAATTCGCAGAAATGACATTCGACGGCTAAGTTTCGCTGATGATCAACTTTAGTGCAATCGTGGTCTTGGTAAGCGCATTCCGTCTTCCAAAAGCATTTCTTTCTTTTGGAGGGTGACGATATGTCATCTAAATTGGGGAGTGTAATACCTAATTTGATCAAATGACCATCGACGAATTTGTTCTCAAGTACAACCTGGAGCCTATTGCAAAAGTAAAACGCATCATGCCTTCAGGCTTGTGGGGAGAGACTAAGCTTGATCAAGTAGTTTCAGTTGCAGACAAGGAATGGTTGGTCAATAATTTCTGTCAAATCAGTCTTGCTTCATTTGAAAACCTCTTGATACTCGACCTCACAAACTGCGAAAGTTCAAAACCTTGTGCTGATTTTTTTGAATCCAATAGCTTAGTGCACCTGGGAAAAATGGGAGGCAAACTCAAATTGAACAAAAGCTTCGAGAAGCTTGCTCAAATTAAAGAGGTGCACTTATCGGCTGTGCACGTTACAAGCCTTCCAAAAAACGTGGGAGATTTAACCACTTTGAAGTCACTTCTCTTGTCGGACACGGTCATTAAAAAACTGCCGCCATCATTTAGTGAGTTGCACGAATTGAAAGAATTTAAGGTTTGGAGCAAGCTCCAAGAGTTGCCTGAAGAATTGCCGAAATCGTTGGAAGTCGTGGACTTGAGGTCCAATAAATTGACTAAAATCCCTGGTGCATTGATGAGGTTACCTAACCTGAAATGGTTGGATCTGTCATCCAATCCTTTCACATCATTGACGCTACCTGACATGCCAAATGGTACGCTGGAGGAGCTGGGATTGGCGCGATCGCCGTTTGGGTTGTCGCAAAAGACGATTACGGAAGTGCAGAAAGCCTTTCCAAACGCTAAAATATCTGGTGGAGCCAGCAATGGGAAATTTGTTGAAGACGGCAAGAGTCTTTACCTATCATGCACCAAGCTCTATCACAGCATGGCGCATCCTGAAGGAAGTACGAGCTCGAATTGACGATAATTGGTCGCTCAGATGCATGAATGAAAATGCCGGTGAGTTTCATGCTAATACGAATAGCTGAATGCTCTTCGTGAGTTTTGAAGTTTAGATTGATTTCGTATGGTGTTCATTTCGAACTAAATTGGAATGAAATTTCGAGCAATGCCAAGCAAAAAAGTTAAAGTTCAAGTGGCTTTTGATAAGAACACGTTCAAGCCGACGAAAAAGACATTGGGGCTTAGCAAGGAACTGTCGACACTCGAGAGTGATACGGTTATCAAGGTTATCAAATGGAGTAAAGAGGATGTATTCGCAGGGAAAGATCGATTGGTAACGCACTTAAATTCAGTTACCCTCGAAATTTCACCGAGCGCAGGGTATCCGTTTAAAAGTACTCTTGCAAGCGGCTCTTACTTTGCGGTTCCTTTCGCCCGCTTCAAGATTTTTGATACTCTTCAAATTTCATTTATTGATGATAAACTGGAAGTTTCAGGTCGCATTTCGATCGAATTTGGCGTGAAAGACGTTGTTTATGACGATTTCACCGAATCGGGTTTGGTGAACTTTCAGTCTCTGAATGTGAGAGTCAAGGAAAGTGGGGAGTTATTGACTTTCTCCAAGTACGGCGAGATGTGGCAAAAAGAAAAGGGAGATAGGGCTGATTTTAAAGCGGGTTTGAATGAGCATTACATTGCAAATCAGCCAGTCATTCTTCTGGAGTAGGGTTAAATTTTGAGTTTTGTTTACCTTGTGTTTTAAAGTCATTTGCCGAGAGTAATGATCGATTGATTTTACACCCATCAGTGTTCATGTGCTAAAACCAAACAAGAATTCCAATTGATGCCAAGGTTACGGACAGTGTTTCTTTTGTTTTTGGGACTGCTCTCGCCCGGAATCGGCTTATGCCAGAGTGATGAAGTTCGATGGGTGCGTCACATCGAGTCCTTGTTAGATGTTGCGGTGCATACGGAGAATGACCCCAAGTTTCTGGATTGGGCAGAAGTGTACTGTGACTCCTTGAAGCAGATAGAAGGTTTTGAGACGTTCGCCGCAGAGCAACAAGCACGCATCAATCAAACACGCGACATTTGTGGGGACAACTTGAACCACAGAGCGCCCACCTTGGAGTTGTTTCGGGGAAAGCCACACTACATGGGGTTTGCTGATGATGCAGGAGAATATGCATTGGAAAGTGCAATGCTCAACCTGTTGAGACGTCCCATTGAATTCCAAAGCACAACCCTTGTGCGAGATGGAGCATTGAATGCTTTGGTTGTTCAGCAAGACGTGGCGGTTGACTTATGGGAGATTGCGTTGGATGCACTTGATGTAGAAACGAATTACAATTTCCGAAGGGTGATGGGTAGTCCAAAAACTGCCTTGGACTCTCTTGTATGGTCCATACAAACAGCTCCTTCAGACTCGAATCTCTCTGCTCTTGCCGAGTCCTTGAATGTGTCGCGTTTAGCTTTGTTTGAGGTCGAGGAGCTCGATGTTGTGGAGGATCGCTTGTGGGTCGTTGGTATGCGTATGCATTTGTGGGACATGGACTCGGGATTAGGTAATACGATCTCAGATAACGAATATGCACCGAGGAGCTTCTCAAATCAAAGCAGCCATGCCTGAAGGGAAGCAGACCTTGCAAGAAGCCATTGATGCCTTGGAGTCACAGGAGTTGAAGCCGCTCGTGAGTAACACCAACGCAAGCCGAATCGAAGAGATGAAGCAACTGCTTGATTAAGTTGGCAATTACCGATCAAATGTCTTAAATTCATTGCGAGTGAACACAGTTTAAAACCAATAGAAATTTATGGAAAGACTTATCTCAAAATTGCTTCAGGCGGCAATGCGAATAGCCGTAGTGTTGATGATTTTGGCCTTCATAGCATTTGGTATGGTGGGTGTGTATCGTGTTTCAAAGCTTTCTTGGAGGGGACACATTGGCATGTGGTTGACGTGTTCAGTTAGTTTTTTATTGTATTACTGGATTTTTGAAGCGACTGGCTCTGATTATTTGATTATCATGGCAGGTTTGGTTTGCTTCTCTGGTGTTAGTGAAGCTCTCGTTTGGTTTTATGAAAGGTGGAATATTTATGACAATTTGGTTGGTGACATGCCTGCAGATAGTGACGAGAATAAGGAGTCAAACCGAGAGTGGTTTTTCGGACTGTTCTCATCTCTATGCATATTGGTTTTTGTCTTCGTTGGGTTATACATATGGGATGGACGAGATCCTTTTGAAGTTGGATATATTACTCACACTTGGTCAAGCCTCTTGGGTTTTGCCATGTTGTGTTTAGGATTTGGCCTTCCGTTGATTGGTTTTTCGGCTAGCTTGTTTTTGCAGAGTAATGAAGATTGATCGTAACAGATTATGAGCTTTGCTTTTGCGACAAGTTTGGAACGGATTCGTGGGGTTGACCTGCTCACACAGAATGACGAGATGTCCGACCCCGTCCGTTTTGCTCTTAAAAAAAGAGGTTACAACGCAATTAGGCGTTATTGTTGAATAAGTAGGTTTGATAGAATAATAAAAAACCTGCCATGAGCTTAGAAGAAATTCGTGAGTTGTTCCACTCAGATGATGTTACTCGTATTAACGAGGCGGTTGAATGGCTGTTGAGCTCGAATGATACTGAGATGTATTCAGCTTGTCTCAAGGGCTGGAAGACAAGCGAAAATGGTGAAAAGGTTCAGTTGAAATTTGATAGTTCGTTGTTGGATGGTGAGGAGGCGATGATCAAGGAGGATCAATGGCGCAACGGCCATGGTTCTTTTGCGGTTATAAGGTTGTTGGCTCAGCCGTTGGAAGGGGCTAGTTACGATTCATCACTGGACTTGAGCTTGTTGACAGAAGTTGGGTTGCAAGGAGTGCAATTTACGGTTTTGCCTCCGGCGTTGGCGCATTGCACTGCTTTGCGCAAACTCAAGTTAGATGGTTGTGAGGCAATTGAATATCTGGATGACGTGCGGTTAGTGCATTGTCTAATCCGGCATGATTCTGATTGGGTCACTCAAGCAATCGATAAAATTACTGTCGAATATGCGGAGGTAGCAGCGTGCTTTCAGGCAGAGTTGGATTCGCTTCCACGACCGTTCGATGGAGAAACTGGTCAGTCTGCAAGCCACGCGGAGCGGCTTATGTCCATTCGGAAGTGGAAAGAAAATAATCGAACGTTGCCCAACCTTGTCCGGGGTCTAACTATTTTTCAAGTAAAAGAGCAGGAAGAACAACCGAATGAGGCTACAAAACTGATTCTTGACTATTTGAGTGAGAATAGTGCGAAAATGGTGCTGGACTCGATTCCGGATGTTGCAGTCGATCAAGTGCAGGTCGCAGCCATCGTTGAGCACCTGATTTATGGGTTGAAGCAGAATTCAGATGTATCTCGCTCAAATTGTATTCATCTGCGAGGAGATGTGAACCAATGGTATTTCTCATTCCTTGCCCGTGTCTCAGAGGTGAACTCTTTTTGGTGCTTGGCACTGCTCTACGAGCTACCGATAACAGCGGCTATTTCGGTGTGGGGTGGTGAGGTTTGGTGTCCAAAAATCATGTACAATGGTTCTGTGGTCATCCGAAATCATCACCGTGTAATAGTGCCGGACTACGTGGGAACGGTATTTCTCGATGAAGCTGAAGTGCAGACATTTTTGGGGCAATTGGACCAGTTTTCTCAGGATTGGTTGATGGCCGTTGGTACGGTTGGAGGCGAAGTCACACTGCATGAGAAGCCATCGGGAATCCGTAACGAGGCCATTCGCAACGGTAATAATTTTATCACCATTCTTGAGGACGCTGAAACTATGGGCACACTGCATCCCGCGATTCAGTCGTGGATCGGATTCGTTTTCGAAAACACCCGTTCAGGAATGATGCTTCGACTGGTCCCTGGCGGCGTGAGCTTCTACCGCACTTTTCGTGGGTCTGACGATTTTGATTACGCTTTGGAATACTTTGATTGGATTCAATTCAACGAAGGTCAGATTGATAAAGAAATGCCGATGGGGCGCAAGGTCGATGAGTCTCCTTGGTCATTCAGTGGGGTTTCATGGGAGCAAGAAAGCGAAATGCAAGATAAGTTTCTGTACACGGTTTTACAGGAGAGCTTCCAATATGATTTGATGGATGGATTCAATTCGCCAGAATTGGAGCAAAACAACCCCTTTGGAATTTCGAACATGGACGTGTTGTATTCTGAATTTGCGGCCTTTATGAAAAAAGATGCTCTTGACAATTCTCCATGGACACAGAAGATTTTTTCAAAGAACGCGACTCATCCTATGGGTTACGAGGTCCTCGGAGATAAAAAACTCAATTTTTTGGCTGCTAATGGGTTTAACGCCATATTCAATTTTGCAGCGAGTTACCAAACATCCGATCATAGCCTCGAGCTTTTGCCGGATATCATAGGTCTAATTGTGACGCGGCTGGAAAGCAAATTGTACGAGCTGAATTTCAAGAGAGCAAGTCTGAGCGCGTCAGAGTCAGAGCAGAGCAGGCCAATGAATCCGTGGGGTGAAATTACCGTATTCAATGAAAATAACACCATCGTGGTGATGACGTTTCCTTATGACTGTCATGTGCATAGACGTGCTGAAATCGACAGGCATTTTGGCGCTCGTGTGCTTGACATAAATATGGAGGAAGAAGAGTTTACGGAGTTGTCTGTGCGTCTCAATATCAACATTGATGATTCCGGCACTACGATTGATTCGATTGATGTCGAATTCTTAAAAGGTATGTTTGAAGATTACGTGGATTCTTATTGCGAAGGGGATTGGAGTTGTTTTTCTGATGGTTTCATGAATTTCATCCAGATTTACACTTCTATCCCAAACGGATTGCTCTTCGAAGTAGAAGAACTTGGAAAAGCATTTACATCTATTGAGAATTACGACTGGCCCGCCGAAGACACAAGCGGGTTAATTGCTCCTTATTTGAAAGTTTGGTTGCCGGATGCCGGAGTGAGTCAAGGATTTGATTCTGGAGATTTGGACTCGGGTAATATGTGACCCAATAGGCTTGAACTTGACTTTTACGTGAACCGATGAATCATTGAAAAAATGGAGGCTTCCAAAGTACTTTTAAACCACTTTCCAAAGTTTGAAGCGGACCCTGAGCATGCGCTCTATCTCGAGCTGATTTTCCTTGAGAAAAAAAGCTTTGATGAAGCGGCACAAATAGGACCCATGCAGCGGTCGCGAATTGGTCTTCGCGAGACAGAGTTGAAACACATCCGTGAAGCATTAAATCGACCACGAAAACTGTGGAGGGAAAAGAAGATGAAAGTATGCTTTTGGGAGTTTGTAGACTGGTACCTCAGCAATTCTGATACATGCTACTATTGCGGAAGTCTGCAGGCTGATTTGACTCACCTCATAACTTCAGGGGAAATTCAAGCAAAAAGTGGGCGCGGTAAGACTTTGGAGTTGGAGCGCAAAATGCCCAATGAGCCATATTCGAACTTCCAAAATCTTGCCCTCGCCTGTTATTGGTGTAATAATGCAAAGACAGATAGTTTCTCAGAAGCTGAGTTTTCTGAAGAAGGAGGAATTGCAGATCAGATCGGGATAGTCCTCAGAAATAGGATTGCTAAATCTCAGGCATGAGTCACCGGCCTGTAACACGCAAAGAGCACGTGAGAAAGTGGGAGTTGTCGCAGTTACTCAGTGCATCGAAAGATACGGAGCGTCGTTGCGCAGCGATTGAAAGCTTGTCCAGAAAATATGCAGCACTGCCTTCGATGCGCTTTGAAAGGAACACAACACAAATTATCCGCACACAAGAGTGGATTGCTGACGGCAGGAGCATTCACCGTGGTGGAGATGAGAGCGCATGGATGCGCCTCGCGGAGGCGCTAGAGGCTAAAGACGAATTGAACTTGGTGCACGGAGACTTGTGTGTGCGCAATTTGATCTGGTCAAAAGAGAGGGGGTGCTGCTTGGCAGTGGATTGGGAACCGGATTTAATTCAGGTACGGGGAAATAAGCAAGTATTCAAAGTGACGAAAGGCTACATCCAACCCAATGACATGGGACTTTCAGAGCCATTTTCAGTTCATAGCGACCGTTATGCTTTTGCAAGGTGTTTGGAGCAGGTACGCAAGATTGAACTGCTCTCAAAAAAGGATGACACACTTGCGCCTTTATATCAAGAATCGGTCCGGAAGGCATTCAGATAAAGCGAGAGTTTTGGTTTTGTTGTAAGTAGTTAATTTATATTACGACAAGTACTTAAACGCTCTTTATGAAAATCAATTCGAAATTGTCTTGCATCTTTCGAAAACGTAGACTCTGCACCTCAATTTCAATTAAAACTTAACAGCCATGGCCAAAGCATCTATTGCCATCAATGACTCTTTCATCTTCAGATTTCCTAAAAGGGAAGAGGAAAGCTCTTACGACGAAGCCAAGAAAGAATTCACAACAACGTACAAGCCTCACCCATTGTGCTTGCTAGAGCACTTTCTCGCCCATGCGCATCGCATTGAGGTCGCTCACAAAGGCATCACAGGCAGCTACATGGACTGGCAATACCATTTCAACCCCGCCACAGACCCGTTGTACTTGTTAGAGATGCAACTGGAGTTTGACGCGAAGGATGAGAACAACATGGGTGGTTACAACTGGGAATTTTCTGTGCCTGCGGAGAGCAAATTGACTTTCAGTGACTCTAAGGTGCATGAAGAAGACGAAGAATTTAGTTATGTCAGTATTCTCATCTCAGGCGAGATTTCGTGGGATTTTAACCCTAATCATTTTAAGAAAATCAAGGAGAAAATGGAGCGCTATTGCCCTTGGGAAGATGTCGCCATGGGGCTCCGTTTGACCCTGAGGGAAAACTATCTCTGGAAGAAGGGAGACTTTCCAGGATTTAAGTCCGGTATGGAAGTGCCTAAGGGGGACCAGACTATTGACAATCTGCCCTTTGTTCTTGATCGCGTGCCAAAGTCTTGGTGTGTCATAACCCATCGAGAGCCTAAGAAAGAGTGGGAGGTGGCCGTTAAGCACTGGACCAAGCTTGCGGACAAAAACGTCACATTCGGAGGCAAGTACTTAGCGCCATTCAATCCATGATTGTTTGTGTGTTTGCACCGAGGCGTTGCATCAGAAAAGATTGAGATGAATCAAGAGTCAAAAGAAATGCTCGATAAAGCCAGTGTGATTTTTGTCTGCCAGGCGCTCATCGACAGGTTCCCAGTCTTGTGGGGTGCTCTCAAACATGAAATAAAGCGTCTGAATGTGGAGTGCGAGGTTATCCCCGGGGAGAATCCGTGGATCCGCGATTACATGCCGGTTCACGTTTTAGACCGCGGGCTGTTCCAATTTCGATACGCACCTAAATACCATGCTGATCCTCAGTATCGCGAATCGGAGGTGGTGTTTGTTCCTGAACATCTCAGTCGAGATTGTATCAAATTGAATTGGGTAATGGATGGCGGGGGGTTACTTGCGGACGACCGCGTGGTATTGTTGAGTTCCAAGTTTCCTCCACCCGATCCGTTTATGTTGGATGTGTTTCATGGGAGACATGTTTTAATGATTCCTGTGAATTCCAATGACTTTACGGGGCACTTGGATGGACTGTGCCGCCTTCATGGTCGGAAATTTTTGTACCATGATTACGCGAAAGTGGACATCCCGAATTGGCAAGAGATTTCTGACAAAATGACGAAATGGGGCTACGAGTTGATTGAAATTCCAAGTGCTGTGATCGAGGGTCAGGATGACTCTGCTCTGGGCATATATCTCAATTACATGATTGCAGGAGGCGCCGCGTTTGTTCCTGTTTCAGACGAGGTCGACGCTTTGGAACAGCGTCGAGCTTTGGTCGCACTGAAAAATGCGCTCGATATGGAGTTAGTGGAGATTCCCGCGGACGAATGTGCGCGTGAAGGTGGTGCGCTGCATTGCGTGATTTGGGATGATCCTTTGTCAAAAACGGAGGACTGACCAATCTCTTTCTTAAACCATTACTAATTCAGATTATCGGTTTTTCCTTTGGGAAAATCTCATGAAAGTCAAAAGCCTGCTCGTCTTTCATCTTGGGCTCATTAAATATTATGGAGCCACCCTATCATGAGATAGAGTCAAATTTGCTCTAAATCAGTTTCCTTCGAAGAGAGCCATAAAACCCATCAAAACCTGGAACTTTAGCCCGCACATAAGATGCTGGGGGAGCAGTGCCGATGATATAACATGCCGGATCTTGTGGCATCCGGGGTTGGTAAAGATCTTGATATGGATGAACCTCGAAAACAGACGCATTTTGAATAGGCCCTGGCAGAGCGTTGTACAAATCCCCCACCGATTCCAAGCGTTGTCTTTTCCAATCTCGATAAGTCATTGGACCTTGGTTAATCTCGGCACGGAACGACGACAATTTTGGGAGATTAATGTCTTGAAAGGACTTCATTTATTAAGCTCAATTTTAAATGCGTTTACAATTTTTGCCAAGGGCAAACCTATGCTGTTACTCATGGAGAAGGAGGACAAGGCTTTGCCATCGATTCGATTCGATAAAAACGCGACACAGATAATCCGCACACAAGAGTGGATCGCTGGCGGAGGGAGCATTCACCGTGGTGGAGATGAGCGCGCATGGATGCGCCTACATCGCCGATGCCGAATTCATCGACGCTGGCAACTACCTGCTGGAGGTGACCTTCACCGGTTTGGAATGCCTGTTGCCAAGGACAAATTCACCATCGGTGAATCACTTTGGGCCATCACCTTATGGCCGGTGCTGCTGGTTATTTTCATCCACTCCTTTTTGCAAGGCATTTTCGAATCGCTCCGAGAAGACTGAAATTTCGTACCCCTTTATGCATCCATCGGGTTGTGGGGTCTTCAGGTCGTCCACTCGCGCTTGACAGATTGCTCTTGCCAACCACCATCCTTGAATTCGTACTGAATTCTCAAGCCGTTACCCAGGATGCTGTGCGTACGCACGAAGCCTTTTGCTCTTCGGCAGTGCCCTGTCTCGATAAAGGTTTCAGTGCAATCTGCGGGCAATTCAGCGGGCAAGAACCACCAGCTCCTCGCTTCGCCTCGGGGTGTATCAAACAAAAGTTCTCGACGCAAGTCCTTTAAGGAGGTGTCTTCTACGGGGCGGTGCCCTGCAACGCTGCCGTCTTCATTCATTTCGAATAAATGGATCGCAGGAGGTTTCAGACTGCCGAACGCATAAACCCCGATGAAATCGGGGAAAAACAGCTCCTTTTTTTCGGAAAGACTCCAAACCAATTGAAGAAGGGACTGAGCTTTTCCGCCATGAATGTATGAGTGGAGAGGGGAGTCTTGGTACAGTGCAGTCATGGAGGGTGAAGTTTTGATTTCGAAAGATGCTAGAATTTAAGGCTTAAACGCGTTTTGTGTGTCATCACATTGTTCAGTGAAACACGTATACACAGGAATCGCCTTACCTTGATTACCAATTCGTCGTCATGAAAGTGGTTTTTTTTCACGGGCTCGAAAGTGAGGGCCCAGGAGGCAAGGCAGCCTACTTCGAGTACATCGGGAACAATGTATTTGCCGATAAAATGAACTACCGAGACCCGCATTTTTTGGAGCGGATTTGGAAGGAGGTTGAAGAATTTGGGCCTGATTACGTGGTGGGTTCGAGCATGGGGGGATGGTTTGGATTGAACATGGCGGTGCATCTAAACGTGCCTTGCATGTTGTTCAATCCGGCCGTCGTGAATTGTACTGTAGACATCACCGTTCCACCACTGGGCGAAGCTCGCCCAGAAGTAGACTTGTTGCTTGGGGGTGGATTAGGACTTGAAATTGGTAATGGAAACGTTTTGTCGTTTGAGAAGCACGCGGAATACGATTTTTCGGAAATCATAACTTTCGCATCAATGCGACTGCCCGTGTGTATTCGATTTATTGAGTAAAGCCTCTAATTCTTCTATTTGTTGTAAAGTAGAGTCTTCTACGTACTCCATGGAAATGGTGAACGTATGGCCCGATTCTGATTTCAATTCGATGTTGCCTTGATTGGGATCCTCTGGGACAGAGCTCACAATGAACACGTCTCGGCGAGACTCCGAAGCCCATACCATTCTTCCGTGATAGGAAGCCAGAAAATCGCATGCGGTCTCTTCTTCTCCATTCTCGATGGCAATCTCCAATGAAAAATGATGCCCCGAATCGCCAAGTATGCTGATCAATCCTTCCACCGGCTTAAGCGGGTCGTCGTGCCACCCCGCCATGTTGGATTGTTCCTCATTCAGCAGGATTCCAAACCTCACATTTCCCAACATAAGACCGACAGAGAATGGTGTGAATTGATGGTCATAATAATCTCCAGAAAGTTGGAGCTTTAAAATATTTTCAGAGGTTGGGCTGATTTCTTTTGTCATTTTGTTTTCAAGTTTACGAAGAATTATAACTTTTGCATATGGTTGAAGCAGTTTCTGAATATCTTGGCATTATATAGATTGTATCCGTTTCACTTCGAAAATAAATTGAAAATGAACTTTTTATCTATTGGAGCGAATAGATGGTCAGATTGTAATCTGGTTGCTACAGAATTCAATGACGGTCGGACTCTGCCTGTTGTAGAATCAATAGAGGAATGGAAAGCCTTGAGTGCCCAAGGAAAACCATGCTGCTGTGCCTACGATTTTGATTCGAAGAACATCAAGAAATATGGCCTGATTTACAATCCACATGCCATTGAATTTGCGCTTGAAATTTTACCTGATGGCACAAGGATTGCATCAAGAGCTGATTGGAATAATTTGATTGAATCTTTAGGGGGAAATTCACCGGTAGATAATTACACACCCACCGAGAGCCTTCTCGCCATAAAATCAGAAAAAGGTTGGCGTAAGCAATTGGTTCAGGGGACATCCGTAAACATGAATGGCAACAACTCTTCAGGATTCTCCGCGTTGCCAGGCGGTGATTTGTTCATTGGCTCAAGCTTCAGGGGTAAAGGATTCGGTACAATGTGGTGGACTTCTGATTGGCACCAGCCACACATCACACAATACGACAAGCATGTTATCTGTTTTTCGGAGGGTGATTCTATCCCATCCGACGACAGAGGTCATTGCAGCGGCGCTTACATCAGAATAATTAAGACTTGAATCAAAAGCTCGATGAACGCCAAAGCGATCTAATGGCATTTTAATAATAATTGAATGACATAAAGCCCCATGGGATAATCCAGAAGCCTGGACCCATAAGAGGTTATGGATAGCTAAATATTTTGATGAAAAACGTATACGTAAGCGACTGATTTTAAGTCATCACAAACATCTGTTAATAGGGGATTATTTAATTGACGATAGACGATTTAACGGTGCATCAGAGTTTCAAGGTATTTGGTTGAAATTTGGATCAGATGAATATCCTAATTGGGATGTGACATTAAAATATCTTCTGAAGGCGTGAGGGTAGTGCGCTGCATTGTGTGATTTGGGCTGATCAAAGGGCTATGGGTTCAACGCCCTGCTTGGGGGGTATAAATGTTGAAATCACCTGAGTTTTGTTTTAGATGATACGCAACATATATTTCGTTTATGAAGATTCAACAATTCTCGAATGACGTATCTCTCGTATACGAAGATACAGCGCTGGTGTTGAAGCAAGGATCGGAAGTTCTCGTCAGCGATGTTTTCGAGGTTGGCATTGAAGCAAATGGTCTACTACCGATTTCCTTTGATAAAGGAAGTCGATGGGCTTATCTCGATACTACAACGGTTAGCGTTATTAATGTCCCGTCCGTGCAATGGATTTCTGGATTTCACTTTGTAGGGAACGGATTGAATTATATGGGATTGAATTATCGCACCGATCCTCTGACACGAGTTCCGACGGAACTGGCAGTCTCGACGTCAGTAGAAAGCGTAGCGTTGGCTTTGCAGCAGATTGAAGGAGTGTCTGCGAAACATGAAGCGGCTAAAAAATTCAATTATGATACCCAAAAACTTGAAGAGGAGTCTGTCTTTCGAATCACTTTTACCGAAAATGCGTGGCATGCTGGATTGCAAGCTATTCGACACATCCGCATCGTTGGGCACGGTGTCATCAACTCCAACATAGACATAGCCAAATCGTTCGTCAAAGACGAAACTGAGGTGGTTTATCGTCCTCGAAAAATGTCCCTTAGCCAGTCAAGTGCGAAATACGGTGTGATTAACGTGTTGACTGGAGATGTCTTGGTTCCGTGTGATTTTAAAGATATCCACGTATACCCAACAATGATTGTAGCAGAAAATCAAGGCGAACTGCAAGAGTTCAAATTTTGAATTTGGCTCGTCTACATTCGTGAAATCTGTGAGTTCGCTCGATTTTATTCAATTAGTGTAGCAAAAGAAGTTTACAACTAGAACCTAACGCAAAACGAAAATGAAAAATCACGAATTTGATTATGAAATGTACCCCGATGGTATTTCTGAAGATGTTTATGACTTGGAACCTTCTGTTTGGGATAGAGGATACTATTGTGAAACTGACGAAGGTGTTTGGTATGAATTGTACGTGAATGAGACGGTAAAATCCGATTATTCCACCATTGCTGAGGATTTTGATAATATTGATTCTATTTCCTACAACTTTAGAGGATTTTGTGGCTTGTGGCTCGGCGATTACGAAGAAAATTCACAAATAACATTTTTTGTTCCAAACGAAGAGAAGGAGTTTACTCTTGGTGAAATGACGGATATATTTATCTAGTAGGGAAAATGAGAACTGCAGAATTTAGTTTTAAGGGCAAATCTTGGAATGCGGGATTGT
>ENA-UOXV01002504-UOXV01002504.1-marine-metagenome-genome-assembly--contig:-NODE-2504-length-23941-cov-6.463535_pt1 | contig 23941 bp, 23 predicted proteins | sample MGYA00238165_ERZ766961 | MGnify/ENA primary metagenome ERZ766961 (study PRJEB28924, sample SAMN03173240) | marine metagenome | biome: Marine; feature: Water; material: Subsurface seawater | place: North...
TTTTTTTAAACGATCTAAATAAATTTAAAAAATTTCTAATAATAGTCTCTATAACAATTATTTCAATTATAGCATGCAATGAAATAATAAAATTTACTAAAAAAAAATTATATAAAGTCGAAGGAGACTTGGTGCTTAGGGTTTTAAAAAAAGAAACTGGCACAAGTGGTAGAATTACTTTATGGAAAAGTGCACTTGAAAGATTTGAAAAAAAGAAAATTTTTGGGTATGGACCTCAAGCTGATAGAATTTTGTTAAAAGATTACAACAAAAAATATGGAAACAATGTTTCAAATTCAATAATGTATTCATTATTATCAGGGGGATATTTTTCCTTAGCAACTTTAATAATTATTTATATGTATTCTGCCTACATCATATTAAATTTTTTTTTAATAAATAAAGTTTTCTTTAGTAAATTTAAAATAACTAAAGAAAATATTTTTGTTGTTATAAGCTTAGTTTATACTGTTTTTTTTATAATTAGATCTCTGTTTGAAAATAGTTTTGGTGTATTCAGTATTGATTTTTTAATATTAATTTTGAGTTTATTTACTATTGAAAAATCTAAATCGATTAGAGATAAAAGTTTATTTAATTTTTAAAATATTCTGATTTTTTACTTGATAAATTTCATGAAAATTCTCAAAAAGATCTAAATTATGTGAAACAAAGATAATTGTTTTGTTTTTTAACTTAATAATATCAGAAATTAATTCTTTTTCTAAATTCTCATCTAATGCATTAGTAGACTCATCAAAAATCAAAATATCTTTACTTTGATACAAAGCTCTTGCAATACCTACTCTTTGCAACTGTCCCCCAGAGATATTCTTTCCAAAATCACTCATATTTTGTTTTAAACTATCATCAAAAAATTTTTCAAATTCAGTAAGATGTGAAATTTCTAGAACTTTTTTATACCATTCGTTATCTATATTATCTAACTCTTCCCCAAAACATATGTTTTTTTTAAGCGATCCATTAATCACAGATGTTTTTTGTGATGTGTAAGAAATATTATTTTGCAACTTTCTTCTCAAAAAATTATTATCTATATTGATCTTCTCAACAACAACTTCACCTTCACTGGGCTCAATTAAGCCAGAAACTAGATCTAAAAGTGTTGTTTTTCCACAACCACTTTTCCCATAAATACCAATAGATATATTTTTTTTGATATCAAAGTTAAGATTTTTTAAAATATAATCATTATTTTCTTCATATTTAAATGAAATATTTTGTAAGCTAATTGTACTTTTGATATCAAACTTTTCTTCATGGTATAATATTTTGTTTTCTTCATTTAATTCATTAACAACTTCTAAAAATGTAGGCAAATAGTATTTTACATTATAATAAAAATGTAAAATTTTATGTAATGAAGGAATTGCTCTATAGCTTATTGCAGCAAAAAAAGTGCAAGTTGCAATTATTTCCACTGTGCTAGCATTAAAACTTAGCAAATAATAAATTATCACAACCAAACCAGAGACTCCAATCGTTTCAAATATTAATTGTGGCGATTTTTGAAATCCTGATCGTAACGCATCAAATTTTGCTATATTCATTAGTGAGTTTCTAAAATTAACAAAAAATAAACCCATTCTTCCAGTTAAAAGGATTTCTCTAAAATTATTTGTAATTTGAGTAAAATTATTAAATTTTATATTTACATTATGCTGTCTAATTACACCAAGTTTTTTTATATAAATTGTAACTATTTTTCCAACAACCACACCTACAGTAAATAATAATAATAAAATTAAAAAAGTATTTAACTGTTTAAAAAAAATTATCAAAAATAAAAGTCCAATTATTACAATTAGTTCAGATAGAATAGTTAATACAGACGTTAATAAGCCATCTGTTACATCATTTATTTTTTGATTTATAGTGGAATTAATTTCAGAATTACTTTTTTTAGAGTGATATAAGATATCTTGATGAAGATATTTATTCATTATTTTAGATGATAATTTTGCTTTAATTATACCTGTAAACAAACTCCTTAAGTATTCAGAATAAATTAAAAAGATATTTTTTATTAAGTAAGTAAAAATCACAAAAAAAGAAAAAAGAAATAGAGCATCGTATCTTGTCATTTCTAAAATAAATTCTGGAACGTATCTTGCGAAAGAAGAATTGCTCAGTATCTGAAGAAAGTTTTCATCTAAGACTAAAGCTATTACTGGCATTACAAAACTAATACCAATGGCCTCTAAAATTGCTGTGATTAAAAATACAAGTAAAAGATAATATATAGAATAAGGCTGATATTCTCTTAAGAATTTAAAAACTTCGATATATATTCTCATATGTGTGAATTTAATATAAGAGATTTATCATTTATACAATATTTTAAAAATTTGTTACATATAACTTCAATGGTATTATTTAACCTTAATAAATAAAGAATAATTTGAAACTAAAAGAAATATTTTTTTGGGCCTGTGATTATAATGCCAGTTCTGGAGAAGGAAGATTGGGAAGATTATTTATCAAAGAATATAAAAAAAAATTTAAAGTAAATATTAAAAGAATTAAACCCTTTAAAAAAAAATTTTTAAACTATAAATATTTAAGTCCATTTTTAGGAGTCGTAATTGCCTGGTTATATTTTTTAAAAAAAAAAAAATTTATATACCTTAACTATCTACCTTATTGGAATTTTTTAATATTTTTATTACTTCCACCTAATTGTAAAATCGGCCCAATAACAGGTGGTGCAAATTTTTCAAAAAAATCAAAAGATTATTTAATTAGAAAAAATGTTTTTCCAATTTTATATTGTTTAAGTAATATAATACTTAAATTTAGATTTGATAATTTAATTTTTTCTACTGACTTATTAAAAGAAAATTTGCCTATCAAAATTATAAAAAAAAGTAAATTTAATTTCATATTTTACTCAATAGGTAATAAAAAAATAACTAAAAAAAATAATTTTAAAAGCAAAGATTTAAATTTTTTATTTTATTTTAGAAAACATAATAATAAAGCATTTGAGTTTCCTTTTGCATTAATAAATAAATTGATATCAAAAAATTATTCAATAAACATAATTGGGGATAAAATAAATATAAAAGGAGTCAAAAACTATGGCTATATTTCCCATAAAAAAGTTTTGAAGTTATTAGAAAGAACACGGTATAGTATTGTTTCAAACGAAAATATATTCAGTTTTTTTACAATAGATTGTATTAATAACAGAGTCAAACTTTTAACTAACAATAAAGTTTATAACTCAATCAAATATTTTAAAAATAATTTTGTTAGATTTAATTTTGATACAAATAATCTAAAAATTTTAAAGTTAAAAAAATGTCAATAATACTAGGTTTGAATTGTTATCATACAGATACTGCAGCATGCTTAATTAAAGATGGGAAATTAGAATTTGCTATAGAAGAAGAGAGACTAAATAGAAAAAAACATACATCCGAACTTCCAATTCTATCCATAAAAGAATGTTTGAGGCAAACAAATACAAGAGAGGAAGAAATTACACACATAGCTTTTAATACCAATCCAAATAGTAATTTTTTTAATAAAATAAAATTTTTATTAAAGAAATTTAGTTTTAATAACAACTTTATTAAGAGATATAAAAATAAAAAAGCCCTAAACAAAATATTTGATGGAAAATTAAATTTTCAAAAAAATGTTGAATTTATTTTTGTTGAACATCATGTGGCTCATATTTCTTCAGCTTTTTTTGCATCAAAATTTGATAATGCTATAGGTCTATCAATAGATGGTTCTGGTGATTTTGTAAGTTTAATGATTGCAGAATGTAATGAAAATGAAATCAATATAAAAAAAAAGATAAATTTTCCAGACTCTTTAGGAATATTTTATCATGCCATGACTCAATTTATTGGATTTAAAAATTTTGGTGATGAATACAAGGTAATGGGACTAGCCTCATATGGTGATCCTATTTATTTTGAAAAAATAAAAAATAATTTATTTGTAGGGAATAAAAATCTATTTAAATTAAATTTACAATATTTTAATCATGCAAATCTAAACTTTGGGTATACATATAATAATTCTACAAATATACCTGATATCTATAGTAAAAAATTATATTCATTATTTAAAAATGAAATAAATACAATTGATGAAGATATTTTTAAAAAAAACTTTGCCTCATCTGTTCAAAAAGTTTATGAATTTTATTTCAAAAAGATATTGGATAAGATAATAACATCTAAATTTTCAAAAAATATTGTTTTTGCTGGTGGTTGTGCTTTAAACTCAACGGCAAATAATATTTTGATTAATAAAAATTTTTCTAAAAAAATATTCATTCCTGTAGCACCAGGTGATAACGGGGGCTGTTTGGGCGCTGCATTTTATGTATGTAAAGATAAAATAAAAAATAATAATTTTGATAATCCTTATATTGGAACTTCCTACAATGACAAACAAGTAAGAGAAGTTATTGAATTGAAATATTCTAATAAAATCACCTATAAAGAATTACAAAGTAACGAAGAAAAAAATAATTTAGCATCTGAATTAATAATTGACAAAGGTGTAATAGGATGGTTTCAACAAAAAATGGAGTTTGGGCCTAGATCGCTGGGTAATAGGTCAATTTTAGCTGATCCACGAAATCCTAAAATTAAAGAATTAATTAATCAAAAAATTAAAAGAAGAGAAAGTTTTAGACCATTTGCTCCATCTATTTTATCAACAATGCAAGAGAACTGGTATGAAGAAAAGTTTGACAATAAATATATGTCATCAATAATGACACCAAAAAAAGATAAAGCTCACTTAATTCCTGGCGTAGTACATGTTGATAACACATCAAGAGTACAAACTGTCTATGAGGAAACAAACAAAGATTTTTACAAATTAATTTTAAATTTTTATTATAAAACTAATGTACCCATACTTTTAAATACATCATTCAACGAAAACGAACCAATTGTTAGATCTCCAGAAGAAGCGATAGAATGTTTATTGAGAACAAATATGGATGCATTATTTATTAATAACTTTTTTATAAAAAAAATTTCATGATAGTAAATTTTCTAATAGATAGCAGATATGGAGGGCCACAAATGATACTTAATCATTTGAAAAATAAGATTAGTAATCAAAATAAAACCATTTATTTTGATAAAAAAAATAAAAGCTTTTTTTTTTCAAATTTAAAAAAAATAAGTAAAATTTTTTTTATATTTGATATTTTTGTTAATCTATTTTCTTTATTATTAAAAAAAGAAAAATTTAAAAATTATGATGTATTTTTAATATTTAGTTTAGTTAACATTGTACCTGTAATTTTAGGAATCATACTTAAAAAAAAAATAGTATGGTATATTTTAGAAAAACCAGACTTAGTTTTCTATATAATATTTAAAGTTTTAAACTTTATATCAACAATAGAAGTAATCTGCATAACTGACAGTTTAGCAAAAATGCTTAAAATTAAAAAATATTCTACATATTTTCCAACAATTGATCACACATATTGGAAAAAAAAAAATAGATTAAAGAAAAAAGATAAATTCCAAAAAATCTTATGTGTTGGAAACTTAAATAAAATTAAAAATCATATTCAGCTAATTAAATATTTAGAGTTTTCTAAATTAAAATATAAATTAACTATAATTGGAAAAAAACTTGAAACTCAAAGAGATTATTATGCTGAATTGAACGAAATTACTAAAGAAATTAATTCAAAGAGTTTTAATAAAATAAATATTTACCAAAATAAAAAAAATAAGTTTATAAAAAAAAATTTAGAAAATAGTGATATTTTTATTCTTCCATCTCTAAAAGAGGGTCTGTCAATAGCATTAGTTGAAGCAATGTGCATGGAAACCCTTTGCCTTGTAAGTAAACCAAGTAACCATTCAAAAATAATAATTAATAATAAAAACGGCTATGAATTTGAATTAAATGAAGAGTCATTTTCACGTATTTTTAAAAAGATAAATACTCTTCGATTTAAAAATAAAGAAAAAATTATTAAAAATGCAAAAAAAACAGTAAAAAAATTAATTTCGAAAAATATAATTTTTGAAAAAAAAATTATAGATACGCTTCTTTCAAACCATCAGTAAGGTTTATTGAGGGTTTAAATTGCAAATATCTAAAAATTTTATTCGAATTACCACATCTTTTTTGTACTTGAAATTCTTCTAGGTGTTTCGGGGTTTGAATTAATTTTATTTTTGACTTTGAATTAAATAATTTAGTAATAATTTGAGCAAGTTTTATTATTTTAGTATCACTACCTTTTGATGAGTTAAAAACTTCATATCCTTTAATTCTTTTTTCAAGTAATTCAAAAGTTTTAACACAATCATTTATATGTGTAAAATCTCTAGTTTGATTTCCATCATTATATATCTTTATGTCTTTATTTTTTTTTGCTAATTCAATAAATCTAGGTATCACCATCCTATTATCTTGTCTTTTACCATACACGTTAAACAATCTAACAGATGCACAACTAATTTTGTTTTCTTTGCTAAAATTATTTAGATAAATTTCACCGGCTCTTTTAGCCATTGCGTAACCTGACATTGGAGCAATAATTGCATCTTCTCTAACTTTTTTTTCATAGTTCAACTTTCCATATACTCCACTAGATGATGCATAAATTATTTTTTTTACTTTATTTCTTTTTGCACTTTCACAAATATTTTTTAATCCTTCAAATTCAATATTCATATTTTCAACTTTATTTTGAGAAACTACATCGACACCAATTATTGCTGCTAAATGAAAGATTGCAGAACACCCTTTACTATATTTTTGCATCATCTTTACATCTCTAACATCACATTTAACTAATTTTATATTTTTATTTAGTCTTAATTTGTTACCTTGAAATAAATTATCAATGACTATTACCTGCGCGTTTCTAGACAAAGACTCTGATAAATGACTGCCAATAAAGCCTGCTCCACCAGTTACTAAAAATTTTTTTTTCATTTTCTTAAACTTTGAAAGATATCTATTATATATTTGGATTGATGTATAATTTTCATTACTTTTTTATTTTTTTTTATTTTATCGTGAAATACTAAAATTATAACTGCCTTATATTCTTTCTTTAATTTATCGTTTTTTTTAATTTTATAAGGATCATACAAAATAGATTTTTTATAATATTTTGATAAGTTTTTATATATTTTTAAAGCTCCTGAGTTTCTAAAATCATCAATATTTTTTTTGTATGTCCCTCCTACAAACATAATATCTTCTTTTTTTGTAATATTATTTTTCATAAAAAATTTTTTTATTTTATTTTCTACTTCAAAAATAAATTTCTCATTAACCTTTCTTGAAGTTTGAAGAGTTTTTAAATCAAAATTATTTTTTTTGCCGAATTCGATTAGATAATATGGATCCACACTAATACAATGCCCACCTACTAAACCTGGATAATAATTTCCAAAGTTCCATTTAGTTTTACAAGCGTTAATTACATCATATGGATTAATATCTATTTTTTCACAAAGCATGTATAGATTATTCATTAATGATATATTTAAATCTCTTTGACAATTCTCAAAATTTTTTGCTAGCTCTGCCACTTCAATATTTTTTACTAGATGTACGTCTTTAACAAAGTTTTTATAAAAGTTTTTAATTTCATTTCCTATTACCTTATTTTCAGCAGCTACAATTTTCGAGATATTATAAATTTTTTTACTATCACCAGGAGATAATCTTTCTGGTGCATAACCTATAGAAAAAAATTTATTTTTATTATTTTTTCTTAATAAAGGTAAACAAAATTTTTTAGTAACTCCAGGATAAACAGTTGACTCAAATACTATTATATCTTTATTTTTTATATATTTTGAAAGTTCCAAACATGCACTTTTTAAAAATTTAAGGTTAGGTTGCTTTTTATTATTTACAGGTGTTGGGACACAAACTAAATATATGTTGCAATCAATTAATATTGAAGAATTATTTGATATATGATTTTGATAGTTTTTTTTTTTTTTTAAATAATTTATTCTTTCAAGTGAGTAATCGTACCCAACTACTTTTATTTTATTTTTTAGTATCTCATTTAATAAAGGTGCACCAACATAACCTAAACCTAAAATTCCAACTTTATAATCTTTTTTTAACATTTGATGATAACTAATTTTTTACTTTAAACTGGTAATTATTTTTTTAAATTTATTTGAAGCATTAATACTATTACATAAGCTTTTTTGATAAATATTTCTATTAATTGTTCCCCATTTTCTTATTTTTTTAATATTATCAGAACAATAATTTATAGCTTCAATTATTGATTGATCATAATTATCAACCATAATTCCATTATGTTTATTCTTTATTAAATCTAAAGAAGCACCGACACTTTTATTGCTTATTACGGTCATTTTTTGGCGCATTGCTTCAATCACAACTACTCCCCATCCATCAAAATTAGATATCAAAATTAATACATCATTGACTTTATATATTTTGTTTAATTTTGATTTATTTAAAAAATTAAAATAATTTATATTTTTTTTGGTTGCCATACCTCTAATTTTTGCTTTAAGTGGGCCATCACCTACGAATGTAAATCTTGCATTATTGAAACTATTATTATCTATGACATTTATTAATCTATTTAACCCTTTTCTTTTAATAAACTGACCTACAAATAAAAAGTTTACAGTTTGACTTTCCTTTTTTTTGTAATTTTTTAAATTTGGTAATATTGAATATGGTAAATTAAATACTTTTTTATTAAATTTTGAATAATATTTTTTAGCTTCTTTTCCAATTGCTAAAATTGCGAAAGCATCTTTTAATTTATTTAATAAGAACTTTCTTCTTATAAATTTCTTAATTAAATTTGACTCATTAACTCTTTCAAGCCAGTAAACTTTTTTAATATCTGTAAATTTATTTAACAAATAATTTAATTTTAAATTATACCCTCCTAAAACTATGATATTAGGTTCAATATTCTTTATCAGTTTGAGAAAATGTTTTTTTTTATTTTTTTTATTTAGATAAGTTGACCATTTATTTGTTTTAAATTTCCATTTAAAATTTCTAATTTCTTTAGTATAAAAAATAACATGAAAATTAATTTTTTTTTTTTTTAAACTTTCAAAAAAATCAAATTGATAAGAGGATGGTGAATTTATATAAAACAAAATTTTCATTGAATGTTAATTAATTTAATCTAAAGTTATTATAAATATTTTATCGATAAAACTGTATGAAAACAATTGTAATTGAGTCAATTTGGCCAAAACCACACCTTGAAACAGCTGGAGAAATTGTATTAAATTTAAAAAAAAATGGCAATAATGTTTCTTTTGCATGGATAGGCTCAGACATATTTTGGCATGAATGGAGAATTTCTAAATTTTTTAAATTTTTTGGAAGTGACCCTCAAAAAAGAATAGATAATTTTATAAAAATATTAAAACAAAATAAAATCAATATTATAGAAACAAAAGATGTTTATAATACAAGTTTAATAGAAGATTGGGCATTAAAATTTAAGGGAAACATTAATGATCTTAAAAAGTATAAATATAAAAATATGCCTCTGGGCATGGGCGTAGCCTCATCATTAATTACTTTTTATAACAATAAAAGACCTAATTTAAAATCTATCATAGTTAAAGTAAGAGAACTTCTTTGCACAAGTGCTTTAGTTTATGAAAAAAGTATTAATATTATTTTGGAACATAAGCCTAATAGAATAATCACCTTTAATAATAGGTTTGCATCCTCACTTCCAATTATTTTGGCGGCTAAACAAAAAAAAATAGAAATTTTTAGACACGAAAGAGGATCAAGCTATGATAGATATTTTTTATTCAAATTTGATATTAATGACCCTAGAAATTTTACAAATATCAATAAAGACTGGATAAAAAGTAAAAATAAAAACAAAATTAAAATTGCAAATAATTTTTTTAAAAAAAAAATCAATAAATCTTTTAGAGACGAAGTAAATAAAAACTTTACAATTAATCAAATTAAAAACTTTTTACCACGACTTCCTACTGGAAAAAAAATAGTTACTTATTATACTTCAACTGAATACGAACAAGAAGCTTACATAAACCTAAAATATAAACAATTTGAAGTATTTAAAACTTTTTATGAACATTTAAAGAAATTTAAAAATATACATTTAGTAATTAGAGTTCATCCATCTTTATCAAAAAAAAATGATCAAAATTGGAAGATATTTAAAAATAAAGATGTTACTATTGTAAGCTCTACTTCTAAGGTAGATACATATGCTTTAATGAAAAAATCTCACGTTGTTTGTGGATATTCATCAAGGATTGTGTTGGAGTCTGCATACTTAAATATACCCACAATATCATTTAAATATATGGGTTGGCCAAAAAAATTAGGAATACTATATGGTGAGAAAAAAAATTTAATTAAAACTAATTTGCAAAAAGCATTAAAAAATAAAGTTAAGTTTAATAAAGAGCAAATTTTAGCAGTAAGTTATTTCTATTCTACTTATGGTATTAAATATAAATATTATAAAAGTGTCTCAATTAACAAAGGTAAGTTTCTTGGCTCAAACTTAGAATGGAAATCAAAAATATTAAAAATTTTAGAAAAAACCGAGCTTAAAAAATTTTATTTTAAAGTCAGAAATTTATATAATCAAACTATTACTTCTTAAAGAGCTGTCAAAAATTAGTTTTTTAAAAAATTTTTTTTTAGCTATTATTTCTAAGAAATATTCACAACTTTTTTCAAGAGAGAGTTGATAATCTTTCATTTCATTTACATCAAATTTTTTAATAATTTCAGGTTCTTTAAAAAAGTTATTTTTATCTAAATTTAAAGATGGTCCTTTAATAACAATAGAGCTCTCATTCATCTCAATAATACCATTTTCAAAAATAAAAATATTTTTTTTTAATAATGGAGCATTGTATGAAGTAAAAATATTTACTATTCCATTTTCTTTTAATTTCAATTCTATATGCGAGGTATCAAAACTATTTCCTATTTTTGAATGATTAATTAGAGTTGGTTGTCTTATTTTAGCTATATTAAAGTGATAATTAATCAAATCAATCCAGTGTATAGAAACTACTTCAAATACACCTTTCGGACAGGATATTTGATTTGATCTCCAACTTTTTTTATAATCTTTTTTTTTTAAAGCAAGACCATGGGTTATTATAATATTTGAGTAGATTAATTTACCCAAGTTATACTTTTCATCTTTAAGATGTAATATTTCTGAGATTTTAGAAAATCTATTATTAAAATTAAAATATATTTTTTTGTAACTAATTTTTTTTAATTGTTTTAAATCATTAAAATTATTAACTGGTGGCTTTTCGCAAAAAATATATCTATTTTTAGATAGAGTTTTGATATAATCAAAATGTGATTTATTTGGAGAAAGAATAAATATTATTTTTTTCTTTTTTAGATATTCAAATTCTTCTTTATTAAAATAATTTTTTTTTTTGATGGTTTGTATATAAAAAAACTAATATTTTTTTTTTTTAATATTTTTTGTATTCTTTTTGATTGAACACCATTTCCAATAATACCTACATTCACTGTAATGTTGTCCCACACTGAAATGTTGCCCCGCATTTATTACATGGATTTATTTTAATTCTATTTTTGTTCAAATGTTCTTGCCTTAAATTTGTAATAATATTTCCATGCCATATTTCTTTCAATGAGTTTTTATTAAAATCACCATAAGATAAATAACTTTTATAATCGGCGTCACAAGGATTAACTTTTCCATCATACCATACATACATTCTTTGCCATAAATTATGACACGAGTCGTTGATATCTGGATGTATTGAATTATTGTAGGTATCCCATCTTTCTAAGGGGAATCCTGCCGTAACATGATCTGATCTTTTAATCCAAAAATTTTCAAATTTTTCTCTATTTAGATTTTTTTCATTATCTATACCTGATATTCTAATCTCAGTTATTGACTGTGGATAAAATTCTTTTCTTATATGAAAAAGTCTATCAACATTTTTAACAACCTTTTCAAAATTACTTCCTTTTCTCAGTCTTTCATAATCATCTTTTATATAATGATCAGAAGAAATAACAATTTGAGTAATGTTGTTTTTAAAAATAGCGTGTGAAATTTCATCATTTAAATAGGTGCCATTTGTATTTATTTTGATTTCAAAGATATTTTTTTTTGAATTTAAATATTCTAACATTTCTATAAACTTTTTATGCATTGTTGGTTCACCTCTGCTTGCAAGTGTAACAGCACCAACACCAATTTTATCTGCTTCATCTATTGCTTTTTTAAATAAATCAAAACTCATTACACCCATAAAAGGTTTTCTTGTAAAAGTTTTGTCAATCTGAAAGCAAAATGGACATTTCAGATTGCAACTAGAAACTGGCTCCACAAGTAAATAAGGAGGGGATTCAAAAACAATTTTTTTTTCACCCGAAATAAAAAACTTATACCTAAACACAATATAGTTTATTAAAATTTCAATATTTTCAATATTTTTTAAAATAAATAACTCTATGTGTTTATTTATTGGAAAATTAAATTTTTTATGTTTTTTCAAAAAATCAAATAATTCTATCGCATAAATATCATTATTTTTTTTTATAAAACTCTCTACATGCACTAGATTATCTAAGTAAATATTAATAATTTTATTTATATCAATTTTTTGATTGATGCTTGTCTGTTCTATTATACCTGAGCTTAATTTTTCTGTTTCCATATAAGTATTGCTAATTATACATTATAATTTTATTGAAAATATATAATTTTGTTATTTTTTTTTATAGAAGTTAAGCTGTTTTGTATTGTGTAATCCAAGCGATTTTTCATTTAATAAGAAATATATTTGATCGTTTTTATTATCTCTAATAAAATTCCAGTTTCTCTTAAAACAATTTTTTAAAAAAATAGAATTTGCTGTTCTTCCATCACTAACAATAATTGTACCAGGCGTCAAAAAATTTTCAATTTTAGCAATATCACAACTCATTGGCATCATGTCGGGGTGTGCTGTAGTAAAATTATTTACTGTCGTATTTGGGGCCCATTGGCTAGGGCCATCTAAATATATAAAGTCTGGATTTACTCTGGGTAATCTCTCGTATTCAACTGCAAAATTACCTTGATATTTTGTCATGTTTGCCTTGGAGAAAAAAAAATTAACATACTTCATTTTCTTTGAACACTTCTTGAGCCTATCTTTTGAAATTTTTGTAAAAAATTTATTATTATCAATTGAAAAAATTTCGTAAGGATTTTCACATCTAGGAAAAGGTTTTTTTGAACCAAATTTTCTTCTATTTTCCATTAAAGCATAATGCATAACTAAAGTGGAATAACCTGTGCCAAACTCAAGAACTGTAGTTCTTTTGTTCAAAATAATGAACATATATAATCTATAAAGATCATTTAAATCTGGTGGCTGAGGAGTCATCATTGTTCTTTGATCTATCTTGGGCAAAATCTTTTTTTTACTTTCAGATACTAATTGTTTAAGACCAATTTTAATAAAAAAATTTTCAATTTGTTTTTGATTTAATTTTTTTGGAAAATTAATCTTCATTTGATACACAAATATCCTTTAAAATTAAGATATTGAAAAATTGTTTGGATATCAGAAAATCCAGCTCTTTTGAGTAGCCCTATATTTCCTCTATCACTGAATGGTTCTAATACTCCTCTTAAAGATTTAGCTTTTGAATCGATATCTTTTATTGAAAAACCATTATCTTCTTTAAAATCATGATACAAATTAGTTAATATATCCTGAAACCTTGCGTCATCACCTCTTATTTTTTCAAATAAAAAAAAACCACCTCCCCAATTTAGGCTTTTATAAATCTTATTTAAAAAAATTTGTCTAAACTTTGGATCAATAAATTGCATAGTATAATAACTTATAACCAAATCTGATTTTTTTAATTGGTATTTTAAAATATCAGTTTTTTTTATTTGAATATCTTTAATTTTTTTTTTTTTTATCAATTTTTTACTATATTCCACCATCTTAACTTCATTATCTAACCCAACAAATTTAATTTTTTTATTTGTATATTGGCTTAAAGAAATTAATAATTCTGAAGTAGAACTTCCTAAATCATAACAAACTGAATTATTTTTTAAAAAATAATCTGATGATTTTTTAATTATTTCATGACCACTTTGATAAAAAGGAACTGATTTTATGATGTGATCAACAAAATTAGGGGCAACATTTCCTCCAAAATTCCAAATACCTCTTTTTTTATTTATTTTGTTACTTTTCATTTAATATTTTATCTTCAACTTTTTCTAAAATATAATGTCCTAACATTAGATGAGCTTCTTGTATTTTTGAGGTTACATTTGATGGAATAATTATATCTAAATCAGATTTTCCCTTACATTTACCACCTTTTTTTCCAAGAAATGAAATAGCTTTTATTTTATTTTTTTTAGCAAAACTCAATACTTCATAAATATTTTTAGAATTTCCAGAAGTTGTGAGACTAATTAACAAATCATTTGTGCTTGCCATCGCCTCTAGATTTCTAGAGAAAATATACTTAAAATCAAAATCATTAGAACAGGCACTAAATGTTGATGAATCTTGCATTAAAGAGATAAGAGGAAGTGGTTTTCTATTAACATTAGGTCTAAGCCTTACTAAAAATTCTGCCGCCAAATGTTGTGCATCAGCTGCAGATCCACCATTTCCACAAATAAATATTTTATTATTTTTTTTTAAAGTATTGTATATTATTTTTATTGCTTCTTTTATTTCATTCTCTAACAATAAAAGTTTTTTTGTTAATTGTACATCTTCTTCTATAAAAGATTTAAACATAAATTATTTTTTTTTTAAATGTGCTCTTAATTTATTAGCAACTGGAATTTCTAAATCTAGAATTTTCTTATCCAAACTACCTTCGAGAGCTAATTCTACTTTTTTTACACCTTTAACCAAATTCTCAAAACCCTCTGGTGTAATTGATGCAGCTTGATCACTTCCATACATGGTTCTGTCTAATGTAAAGTGTCTTTCTAAGGATGTGGCACCCAACGCTACAGCTGCTATCGAAATCGCCATGCCTCCTTTTTCATGACCACTATAACCTACATTGCAATTAAATTTTTCTCTTAAGAAGGGTATCATTTTCAAATTTGCTATACCATCGTCAAATGGATAGGCAGATATACAGTGCATTAATTCAAAAGGACAATTATTTTTACTAAAAATGTTTACTGCATCTTCTATATTCTTAATTTCACTCATTCCAGTGCTTATAAATGTGAATTTCTTTTTTTTTGCTAGTACTTCAAGATAATCAAGATCTACTATTAACGCAGATGGTACCTTTTGTTTTTGAGAATTAAATTGATCTAAAAAATTAATACTATTTTTATCCCATGCCGATGCAAACCACTCAATTTTTTTTTTTTTGCAATAGTCATCAATAATTTCATATTCTTTTTGTTCGAACTCGAGTCCTTGTTTTTGTTCACGTTCAGTTGTACCCCAAGGACTTTGTCTAAATTTATCAAGTTGCTCTTTTGAATAAACTATATCAATATCTCTCTTCTGAAACTTAACTGCATTTGCTCCAGCATTTTTTGATAAATCAATCATCTTTTTTGCAAGATCAATATCTCCATTGTGATTAATTCCAATCTCAGAAATAATATAGATATTTTTCATAGAAGCTTTTTGAATTATTAAAGTATATTTATATGATATATAAATATACTTTAAACAAAAATAAAATGAAAGATATATTAAATATAGAAAAAAAAATCTGTTTAGTTACAGGAGCCTATTCTGGAATTGGAAGAAATGTAGCTGATTTTTTAGAAAAAAATAATGCGATTGTCATAAGAATTGATAAAAAAAAAATTAAAGCTAAAAATTCATTTATACTAAACTTAAAAAACATATCTTCAGTAAAAAAATTTACTAAAAAAATTTCATCGAAATATAAATCAATTGATGCTCTTATAAATATAGCTGGAGTTTCAGATAGTAAAAATTTCGAAAATAATATCATTGTTAATTTAGTTTCAAATTACTATTTGACAAAAGGACTAATAAAAGTTTTAAAAAAAAATAATGGTAGAACTTCATCTGTTATTAATTTCACAAGTCTAAATTCTGAACTTGGTTTTAGCTCAAATCCTGGCTATGTTGCCTCAAAAGGTGGTCTTAAACAATTAACAAAATCTATGGCTTTTGATTATTCGAGTTATAATATTAGATTCAATAATGTGGGACCTGGCTATATTAAAACTAATATGACAATTAAGAGTTTTAAAAATCTTAAACTAAAAAAAAAAAGAATTGAACGAATGATGATTAAAAAATTTGGTGAACCTAAAGATTTATTTGGAATTATAAAATATCTAATTAGTGATGGTTCGTCATATGTAACAGCACAAGATTTTTACATTGATGGTGGATTTTTATCAAAAGGAATATAAAGTCACTAAAAATTGAACGTTTGATCAATAATTTCAAAATCTTCAAGATCGTCAATTTCAAGAAGATTATATTTTTTTTCTAAGTGATATTTGTAAAGTTTTTTTCCAACCCATTTATTTTTTAATATATCTTTTGCTTTCAAAATATAAATACTTCCATCGTCCCAAAACCAGCCTTTGAGCTTTTGTCTAGATAAATTATTATATTTTCCCCATTCAAAATTATGAATAATTCTACCCGTTGCTAAAGTATCTGCATTATTTTTTAAATATTTTTTTAAACATGAGTCAACTATACCCTTTGGTCTTTTAGGTGAAGTTGGCTGAATACAAATAATCACATCTGCTTTGGTAATCTTGATCGCATGTTGAATAACCTCAATGGTTTTACTAGAGTCTCTAGATAAGTTTTTAGGACGATCTATTACTTTGCATTTATGTTTTAAAGCCACACTTTTAATTTTTTTGTCCTCAGTTGATACAAAAAAATCTTCAATTAATTTTGATTCTTTGGCTGATTTTATTGACCAATAAATTAGGGGTTTTTTTTTTAAAGTTTTCAAATTTTTATTTTTAATACCTTTGCTTCCTCCTCTAGCTGGTATAACTGCAACAATTTTCATTTTATTTCTCTGTTAAAATTTTTAATGTTTTTTGCGTACTTGTAATCATATAATCTAGATTTTTTTTACTCATCCAAACATGAATAGGGAAAGACACCATATTTTTAAAGAAAAAATCAGTCTTGCTTAAATCATAATAAGAATTATCACCTCTTTTTTTGAAAAATTTATATTTGTGTAATGGATGAAATTGGACAATAATTTGAATTTTATATTTAGAACTCATCATTTCAATAAATCTGTCTTTATTTATTTTTTTAATTTTGGTATCTATATACGCTGGTAGCAAATGATGTGAGTTTGTGTATTCAATTCTACTTTTTTGAAATTTGATAAAATTAAAACCCTTAAGAGAATTAATTATTTTTTTAGCCATTAAATTTCTTTTTTTGTTTAATTTATTTATTCGATCTAAAAGATAAAAGCCTGAACATGCTTGAATTTCTGTCATTGGAAAATTAAATGGAGTTATATTCTGCAAATCTTGATCAACATCAACCATTGCAGGTTTCCAATATTTTTTTTTATTTGAATATTGCTTATGACCATTGTGTCTTAATCCTAAGATATATTTTTGGAATTTTTTATTATTTACAACAAGCATGCCACCTTCACCTAAAGTGGTCATATTTTTTTGTTGATGAAAAGAGAATATTGATAAATCTCCAAAAGTACCAACATGCTTATTGTTAACTTTTGAGCCTAGAGATTGAGCGCAATCTTCCACTAATATTATTTTTTCTTTTTTACATATTTTTTTTATTTCATTTATATCACAAGGAGATCCATACAAATGAACAGCTACTATTGCTTTTGTTTTTTTTGTAATAAGTTTTTTTATACTAATTGGATCAATACAAAAACTTTCTGAATTTATATCTGCCCACTTTATTTTGCAATTGTACCTTGTGAATGGTAATGCTGTCGCGCAATAAGTATGGGATGGTATTATTATTTCATCATTTTTCTTCAAATTTAATAATGCAGCTGCAATTTCAATAGCACTAGCTCCACTTGTAACACCAAAAGCTTTTCCTTTAGATTTAATAAAATTTAAAAATTTTTTTTCAAATCTTTCTAACCATACACCTTGTGAAAGAACATCTGCAGTTTTAATAACTTTTATTATTTTTGATATTTCTTTATTGGTAAAAAAATGAGATCGTGCAGACCATGGAATTTTAAACTTATTATTCATTATTTATCACTACTTAATACAATCTAGCTCTTTTATAAATATTTTTTTGTACATCACTATAAAATTTATAAAATATTTTATTTACCTGTTAATGAGTCTACTTTTCTCTTTATTCCAAAAAATTGATCCTGTATAATAAATAAATTGAAGAACTGATCTTGTTTTGTTATTTTGTGGAGGGTTTGCCCTATGAAGACCAGTAGTATCAACAACAAAACACATTCCCTTTTTTCCAACAAATTTTTTAATATCATGGAAATATTTTTTAACATTTTTATCCTGATATCTAATTTGAGGCACAAATTTTAATGGTTTTATATTGTTTGAATATGATGCGTATTCGTGTGGTCCACACTCATCTGTTACATCATCTAAATATATAAATATTTTCATTACTTTAAATCCATCTCTATCTCTATGCCAATAAGAATTTTGTAAGCTCTCACGGCTCGAAAAAGATAAAGTTTCCCAGGCTTCAATTTCAAAAAAACATTCTTCTTCATTAAAAAAATTGAATGCTATTTCATGAAAACCCTTCGATAATGCAAAATTATTTCCTTTATCAAGATCAATAATTTTATGATTAATTACACTTTTTTCATTATTTTTTGACTCTTTAATAAAATCAATTTCAGCAGTATCAATGGGAGATAAAATTTCATACCCTAATTTATTTAAACTTAAATTTTGACTAACTAAATTAGAGATTATTTTTTTTCCAAAAACAAGATACTTAAATCCTTCGTAATAATTTGATATATATCTGATGTAGAATCTTCTTAGCTTCTTAAACTTTTTAAGACTAAAATAATTATCTGTTAAAATTGTTGCCTTTAACTCACCATAAAAAAAAATGATGTGCCTTAATAAAAAATAGTCAAAATTATTCTTTTTAAATTTCATTGAAATATTTTAAATTTTTTAGCATTTAATTATTAATAAAATAATGACATATATTTGTTTTGTTTTATTTGATGTTTCCACATATCGTAAGTTTTAAAATTTTTGTCTAAAGTTATTTTTTTATTTTTACCAAAAGAATGAGTAGAATAATATAGCGCCAAAATAATCCTATGTGACTGCTTTGTGATTACACTCCCACGATGAAAGGCTCTTGTATCTGCTATAAATGCTGTTCCTTTTTTTCCATAAATAGTTTTAATGTTATTCTCATAATTTTTTTTGGCAAAATTATTGCTTATTCTAAATTTGACTTTATCTATATAATTTTTCTGATTAAAATTATCAGTACCGTTAGTGCCTTGAATTATTTGAAAAGGCCCATCTGAATAATCTAGAACATCGTTAAGATATATAAAAAGTTTAATATCTCTTAGATGATCAACGTCTCTATGAAACATTTGAGTATCCTGATATTTTGTCATCTCTTCATAGTTTTCTTTTATCTCTGGGATTGGAAGGGTTATCCAACTATCTACTGAAATTAGACAAGTTTTTGCTCCAATTATTTTGTCAATTATTTTTGAAAAATTACTTTTTATAATAAATTCTGAAATCACTTTACTTGAAAGTAAGTCTTTTTGATTAAAATTTAATCTTACAGCATTAAACTTTTTATAATAATCATAATCTATTTTAGCTTTGATAGATTTTGTATTATAGATAATATCTTTATTTTGATTATACTTCTCATTTGTCGAAACTTTTAAATTTAAAATCTCATCCTTCAAAATTTGAATATCTTTTTCATCAATATTATTTAAAATTTCATAGGTTTTCTTAAAGAATAAAGGATCTGATGAGGATTTAATTATTTTACCTATAAATTCTAAAATTAAACCATTTGAAATTCTGTATAGAAATCGCATTAAAAAAAATGATTTTTCAGAACCAGAATAATTTCTGTCATATCTGGCTTTTATCATATCTATAAAAAAAATATTTGGGATAAAGATTTTTTTGATCAAATTTAATATTTTAAAAAAAAATTCTTTAAGAATAATAGTCAAAATTATCCTTTTTTAATTTCATTGAAATATCTTTTAAATTTATAAAAATAATAATTCATAATATTTGTATATAAATATTTTTCTATACCTTTGCCAATAAGATACAAATATTTTACAAAAAAATTAAATTCAACTAACTTATCTCTAAATTTATAAGGGCTTCCATAAAAACTTCCTTTTAATCTTTTAAATCTAAAACCACCATCTAATTCAAAATAATGATATTTCATTTGTGCAACTTTTGATCTAGGTTTTAATTTATTTTTAAATATTAGTTTTTGAAAATAAGCTAAAGTGGTAGGTAAATAAGCTCCCTTTAATTCTGTAAATGGCTGATGCTGAATACAAATGACTGGTTTGGAGTAATAAACACCTTCAATTGCCAATGTTGATGTGGGTGATATAATTAGATCTGCTTTTTTTAACATTGCATAGGATGAAATCTTTGACTGTGGTAAAATAATATTTAAATTTTTATATTTACCAACTAGAGATAAAATTGATTTTAAATGTGGCCAATTTAATCCATTCATTCTTGGATGCATTCTTACCCAAAAATTTATTTTTATAAAACTATCTTTTTTTTTTATCATTTCATATATTTTTATTATTGCCTCTGCTTGACTTTGAAAAATTCTATAATAATAATCTTTACCTCCAGTTAAACTTTCATCTTCAGAATTACAAAAAAAAACGATATTCCTTTTTTTATCATTCCATTTTGTTGGCATAAGGTTTAATTTTTGATTAACATCAAATTCATTTTTATGTTTTTCTGTCTGTTTTTTTTGCCAAATATTAATATGCTTATGAACTAGTTTTAAATTTTTCTTATTTTTTTTTTTCCAGAAATTTTCTATTCTTTTTGCAATATATTTTCTGTCTACTGGTAAATGATTTTCAAAATCAAAAACCTGATTCTCGTCACCTTTAAATTCTAAATTATGCACCTTTTGCTTAAGTAAATCAGCAACTCTTAAAAGTGGCCTATAGTTATTGTTTCTTCCATTATAAAGATAAATATCGTTAAATCTCTCTTTATTTAATAATTTAAAAAAAAATGAAGTTAATTGGTTAGATGTATTAATAAGTTTTTTAATTGTTTTCTCAGAAGTATAACCATCGAGATCTCTATCTCTAGTAAGCTCTACGTAACTACTATAAGCAGCAAGCCCATTATCTACTTTTTTATAATTATAATCAAATACTTCTAAAAAATTAAATTTTTTTTTATCTAAAGTATTAGTCTTAATAATTTTTGGGGTTGTAATTATATTAAATTTACCTTTTAGTTGTTTCAAATAATCTTGTCTTTTATTTTTACAAGCAAAACAAATTAATTTTAATGAATTAATATTTTTTGAACAGTGAAAATTTTTTCCTCCACTACAAACTAATACATAAACATTTTTTTTTTCATCAATTTCTTTTTGTGCTTGACATAATAATATTTCTACTTCTGGAGAATTTAGTCCATTAGGAATATAAATTAACGTTTTTTTCATTCAAAAAAATTATTTTTTTAAATTTCTTATTTTTTTTAAATCTATTAGGTTTCCTACATCAGACCAATTTTCATAAATTGGGTAACTAAATACTTTTTTTTTCTTAATATTCCTTTTTATCAAATCTGTCATATTCAAGAATGTGTTACCTTTAATTGTTTTAATAATCTTTTTTTCAACAATATACATTCCTGTATTAATTTTGGTCTTCAAAATTGGCTTTTCATTTAAATTTGTTACTTTTTGACGTTTAGTCTCTAAAACACCAAAATCTTTTGTTTCAACTTCTAAATGTGTTGCTATTGTTATATTAGCTTTGTTTTTTTTATGATATTTTAAAAAACTTTCATAATTTATATCTGTAACAAGATCTCCATTTACGACAATTGCAGGTCCAATAAATTGACTTTTATTTAGGATTGATAGTGATCCAGCTGTGCCCAATGGATTTTTTTCTTTAAGATATTTGATATTCACATTTAATTTTTTTCCATCTTGAAAATAGTTTTCAATTTTATCTCTCAAATAATTGATGGAAATATAAAAATTACAAAATCCAAAAAATTTTGCTTTATTTATTATATGTTCAATCATTGGTTTATTATTTATTCTTACCATCGGTTTTGGTATTTTTTTTGTTAATGGAAGCATTCTTTTACCAAATCCACCAGCCATAATTACAAATGGATTTCTGATTGTATCTAATTTCTTATTTTCAGGTGAAAAGATAATATCTATAATTCTATTTTTATTATCTAAAACTGGTAATTGCTCTATTTCATTATTATTAAATAATTTATTTATTTTTTCATCATATTCTAACTCTTTATTAAATAAAAATTTGAATTTTTTTCTCATAAAAAAAGTCAAATTTTTATTAATATCATGCCCTTTTAGAAAACCTCTTCTAATATCACCATCTGTAATAGTGCCAATAAGCTGTTTGTTTTCATTAATAACAAATATAGTTTTTTCTTTTGAACTATTTAGCACTTTTAATGCAGTAGATATTTTTTTTGAAAATAACAAAATATTTTTTTTCATAGTTAATAAATTATCAAATAATTATTTTAATAAATTATAGAGGATATTGGTAAAGTTTAGCGAACAATTTTTTTTGTAATATATGTTTTTCATATTTATAATCTTATTTTTAAATTTTTTTGAAATTACATATTTATAGGCCTTTAACATCTCTTTTTCACTGAAAGGGCTATTTACAACATTAATATTTGAATATCTCTTTTCTTGTCTTTTGCCAAGATTTATAGTCGGAATCTTGAAATTACCAGTCTCAATTATACCACTTGAAGAATTTCCAATAACAATATCTGAAAAGTTTAATAATGAAAAATAATTTATTTTTCCAAGATTTTTTATTATAAAAAAATTTTTTTTATTAGAGAATTTTTCAAGTTGATGTATATATTTTTTGAAATCTTTATCTGCATTTGGGTATGTGAAAACTATATTTTCATTTGTTTTTCTTAAAAAATTTAAAAGTGTTTTCAAATATTCTAAATTCTGAGATGTGTTTATAGTTGTATCTGGATGAAAACAGCATAATAAAATTTTCTTATCATTATCAAACTTTAATTTTAATTTTTTTTCTAACTCATTTAATGACAATAAATTATTGTCATAATTTTCTAATCCAGGAGCTCCAATTACGTAAATATTATTTTTAATATTATTTTTTATCAGATTAGCTTTATGTTTTTTTGTTTCTACAAAATGAGCAAAAGCCATTTTAGAGATACAATATCTATATATATTATCTAAACTTCCAAGAGTTTCGCTGCCTCCACACAAATGGATAATAGGGATATTTAGATTAATACATGAAAGAGCTATTGCCATCATTTCGTATCTATCTCCTAAAATAATACAGGCTTTATATTTTTTTTTTTTTAAAACTTTGTTTGAGTATTTTAAGCTTGATTCTATGTTTGAAACAATATTAGTTGATATTTTATCTTTTTGAAAAGCTACTACTTTTAATTTTTTTTTTTTAATTGAATTTGAAGTTTTACCAAATAAATTTGAATAATGAACTGATCCTACAAAAATATCTGAATTAAATTTCTTATTTTTATCTAATTTAATAAGAATATTTTCCAATAAACCAAAATCTGATCTAGCAACTGTAAATGTACAAATATTAATTTTTTTCAATTTTTAATTTTATC
>ENA-UOXV01002505-UOXV01002505.1-marine-metagenome-genome-assembly--contig:-NODE-2505-length-23909-cov-15.883332_pt1 | contig 23909 bp, 18 predicted proteins | sample MGYA00238165_ERZ766961 | MGnify/ENA primary metagenome ERZ766961 (study PRJEB28924, sample SAMN03173240) | marine metagenome | biome: Marine; feature: Water; material: Subsurface seawater | place: North...
AATCAACTTTCTCGTTTCACTGTTCACCTCGTACAAGAATTTCACATCATTCGAATTCAATCTCGGAAGAATGTGATTGAAAGTTATATCGTCGTTGTTGACGATCACATCCCACAAATCTCTCTCACGTATTCGTCCCTTCTGCGCTGTCACTCCAAGAGGAGAAGAAGACAAAGAAGAAGAAGAAGAAGGAGAAGAGCGCATCATTTTCGTCGCTCGCTTTGTTATTGTCTTTGCAAATTATAACTTCTCTTCCTCTCTCTCTTTCTTTCTTTCTTTGTGCGCGCACATGTGAAGATTCTTTTTTTTTGCGAGAATGAGAAATTGAGACGTTTTTTGCCCCCAAAAATCTGGACCCCGAGACGAACGAGACGACTCTGGATCTCGTTAACAAAACGGATGATGACAACGAAACAAAAAAAGAAACGCTTCGGAAAAGTCGCGCGGCTTCCACCGAGATTGGAATGGTATCAAGGGGCATTCATCAATGCAATTCAATTCTTCTGAATGAACAGAAAATGGTTTTGAAGTGCGGGGCTTCGTGCTAGACCACAAGACTTATAACTCGTCATCAACGTTGAAGAGTTCGTCAGTTAAAAGGAAACTGAAGAGTATCGAAGACCTTTAGAAATAATCCATATTAAGTACAGTCGATAACCAATTAGGGTTTAGGAAGGTACATAAAAACTACTGTATAAAACCCTAAAAAACAAAAATGAGAAGTTTCTCCCGCCACAAACGACGGCATAATAAATGAACCAAAACAACGAAGAAAAGTATTAGGAAATGAAGCGACTTCGGCGCCTTCTTCCTTCCTCCTCCTCCTCCTCCTCCCAAAACTTCGTCGTCGCTCCTTTTATTACTTCTTCTTTTTCTTCTTGGTCTTCTTCTTCTTCTTCTTCTTCGCAACATCATCATCATTATCATCATCATCATCACCGTCAAACACATTCGGTTGTTGAGAACGCCAACAACTTCGATGAAAGAAGAAGAAGAAGAAGAAACGAAAGAAGAGACGATGATGCATCGTACGACGACTACTGGAAGAAGAAGAAGAAAAAGGAGGTCAACAACAACAACAACAAAATTGTATCATCGCGTGGATTCGCGGCGTCTTCCTCTTCCTCTTCATCCTCTTCCTCTTCCTCTCCTGCAGTGAAGAATAACAACAACAACAACAACAACAAGGAAATAAACCCATATATAGCCTTAGCCCGTTTAGACAAACCCATAGGCATATATTTACTCGCCTATCCGTGTTTGTGGTCGATTTTACTCTCCTCGTCCACGGCTGCGATACCACCGGCGACGGAAGAAATAGCCGCCATGACCGCCTTGTTCTCCGCCGGCGCGGTGTTGCTTCGAGGCGCCGGGTGTACCGTCAACGACATTTGGGACAGAAAAGTAGACGCTAAAGTAGAGAGAACGAAAGATAGACCGATAGCATCTGGCAAGATAACGGTACCAAACGCGGTGGCGTTTTTAGGCGCGCAATTAGGATTAGGAAGCGTCGTTTTATACCAGCTCGATTTCAACACGCAGATTTTGGGCTTGATGTCTTTACCGCTGGTAGTCGCGTATCCTTTGATGAAACGCGTGACAAACTTACCGCAATTATTTCTCGGGTTTACGTTGAATTGGGGCGCGTTAATGGGATGGACCGCAATCACTGGGGGTGTTTTAGAAGCACCAGCTTTAGCGTTATACGGGAGCGGCGTGTGTTGGACGATGGTGTACGATACGATTTACGCGCATCAAGATATCGACGACGATAAGAAAATTGGCGTCAAGTCTTCCGCGCGATTATTCGAAAAGAACACGAAAGGTATTTTGTCTACTTTTGGTATCGGTGCAATCTCTGGTTTACTCGCCAGTGGGTATTTAGCGGACGCGCATTGGGCGTTCTACCCGTTCCTTTTGTCCACCGCGGGGACGCATTTGTTTTGGCAAATATATACCGTCGATTTGAAGAACAGAAAGGATTGCGGAGACAAGTTCCGAAGCAACCAAACGTATGGAGGTTTAGTTTTGAGTAGCATCCTAGCCGCAAAAGTTGCCGAAAACGTTTTATAATGTTATTATTTCTCGTCGTCTTTAAAACAACAACTTGCTATTGATTCTGTCTATTTTTTCCTCCGCCTCTTCGCCGCCGCTCACTAAATACGCCAACTTTGCCTCGCTCAACAACCCGATTTTCTGAAGACTCTCACCGGCTTTCTCGAATTCATTCCTGCCAATCTCGTGCGCCCACTTGGCGGTGTCGTTACTCGTCATAAAAAAATGCGAGAGATGTTCGGAAAACTCGTCCGGGAGTTCTCTGAGCAGAGCCGAAACTCTTCTCGACGACGACGACGAATTGAATATCTTTTCAAAGACGTAAAACGCAAACCCGTTTTCGTCAAATGGCGCAGCATCTTCCGCCTTTAACGTTCGCATGTAGTGAAACAATCGCGCTTTTCCACCTTCCGCGTCGCAAAAAGTGAACAACTCGTCGTAGCCAAAGTGCGATTCGCACGTCGCGGCGACGTTTTCCGCGGGACACACGTGCGCCCGAGCGCAAAGAAGCAACGTCGGCAATATCAACGTGCGATCGCTCTTATACTCCATCAACGATCTCTCCGTTCTCGCGTAAAGAACGTTAGACGCAGAAGCGTCGAGTAAAGGTTGCGCCACCGTGAATAACGGGACACCAACGTCCAATCTCTTCCTCGCGTTGAACACGTCGATGGAGAATTTTGAAATCGTTCGCATGCACTCCCTCGCGCTCGCTTGCGACGTCCAGTTTTCTTCAACCGAAACTCTTTGCGCGGGATATAAATCCGACCAGCATCGTCTGTATTCGTTGGAACACTCGAGCGCGATAGACACGATTCTTGCCGCTTGATTTATGCACTCGTACTCGACGTCATCGGCTAAACGTTGCGTTTGTTGAGAAGCCTCTTTGATTTTCTGTTCGACAACCGCGCGAGTCGCGTTCCAAAAGACGTGTGAAAAGAACGACGAACGGCTGAAAAAGATATCGTCGACGTCGATAGCGTCATCGCGAACGAGACGAGTCAGCGTGTTGTCGCCTTTTGCTATGCCTTCCCCCGCAAATCGTACTATATCGCTGAGTAAACTTCGATGCTTTTCAGTTTCTTCCATCTTCAGTTGATCTAACAGCGCTCGCAACCGGAGCAACGCAAACGTTGTCTCTCCGTGTCTCAAGACTTCCATCTTTTCCGATGGCGTAGTGTTTTCCCACGCGCCTGAATCGACGAGAAACTTTGCGTATTTCTCGTGCACGCGCGCTTTTTCTTCCAACAACGTCCTTAATCCTTTACCAATTCTCGATGTTGCTCCTGCCCAGCGCTTCGGTAAGGTATCGACTAAAGCCGCCGAATGCGCCGCGAAAGGTTTCGTCGCTTTCGCAGGTCCCGCGATGGTTTGTTTTGCCGCGAGCTCTGCTATGCCTTCGTAATTGTTCAAATTTTCAAACGCATCTTTCACGAATCTCGCATCTGCTGCTCTCGCGCTATCGTCGTACGCGGTTGAGACGCTCGCGTACGGTGAACGCGGATTGTTGTCGTCGTCAAGCTTCATCTCGTGCGCTTCTCTTACTAACGGCGAAAACATTTGTTTGCGAACGTCTACGATTCGCGATTTTATGGGACTCGTAAACGGCTGCGCAGACGTCGCTTGCGGCGGTGACGCGTATTCTTCCGAATCCGGTGGCGAAAACGTCCACACGCACCTCGATGGATCGAGCGCCAAGAAGCTATTGTATTCGCGCAAACTTCGGCACACCGACGCGACGGATTCTTTCAAAACCATGGATTTATGAAAATGCTCTCCGTAATGACACGTCGCGTTTGCCTGTCCCCTAGCACCGCCAATGAAACTGGTATTACTGTACGTAACAATGGCGTTTCCATTTCTCGAGAGTGCAACTCTATCACACTCAGATGCCGCAATTTCAAAAGAGCGCACCAGATTCGCTTCGAGCGTCGATGCGGAAGACTCGCCGGTGTTCTTTGCCATTTCAAAGACGTGCGCAACTTTTGCAAACTGCAAAGACTCGCACAAAACGACGCTCAAGAATCTATTATTACTATTACTACTACCGATACGGCTACCATTCGGCACAGAAATCCAATCTGAATCTAAAACTTTGCTAAACGCGTTCGTCTTTGCCACGAGTTTCTCGTTTACGTCGCAACTGCACACCATCTCCGGCGTCATCACGGAAGAATCCAGCGAACACATCCACATTTCCATCGCTCCTTTCTCTTTAGCTACAAAGAACATCCTCTGAACCGTGTTCATCCCCGTATTTCCACCTCTCAAAGCCTCTCGCGACATCTCTGCCCACATCATCGCCACCACCGGTTGCTCGCTTCCGTTTTGAAACAGAAAGCTCCCAGCCTTTTTGGATATCTTTGACGCAATTCTCGCGGCAGCCGTTGACGGCGACGCCAAAAGCGACCCAGCTCCTCCTCTTCCTCCTCCTTCTCCTCCACTCCCACCCCCTTTCCTCGGAGTGGACGAATAATCGTATTCCGACCCGACCGTCAACTCCGGTCCTTCTCGTCTTTCGCACTTATCGACGACGCACCCTCTCACGGTATCGTCGCATCGAGCGCACCACACGTCCCCGTTCGCGTCGCCTAAAAGCGCGACCACGCCGCCGTCGCTCATGGCGGAAGCAATTAATGTCGTCAATCGATTATTGCTTCGCTCTCGTTCGCCGAAACATTTGCCGTGGATACTTTCCTCCCGTTCTTCTTCTGTTTCTTCTTCTGTTTCTTCTAGGAGAAAACTGACAACTCCGGTTCTTTTCGACGCGACGACGCACACGCGTTTCTTCGCCGTCGTGGTCACGATATCGCAAAGAATATCGTCCACGTCGTCGTCGTCTACTCCTGTTGATGATGATGAAACCATCTCGTTTTGAAACGTTCGCATCGTCCCTTCTTCTTCTTCTTCCTCTTCGTCGTCGTTTTCCTTCGTCGCGGTTGAACGAGTACACGAAGCGATCGAGACGACATGTTGTCCGTTAAAACGCGTCTTCGTCTTCTCGTAAAGAAACGCGAGCGGTTGCTCCTCCTCTTCCTCGATTTTTATTCGAGCAGTAATAGCAGCAGAACTAGGACTACTACTAGGACTACTGCGACGAGTAAAAGCTTCCGGCAACGTAAACAGCGCTTCCATTTCTCCGTCCAAAAAGAGTGTCCTCGAGACTTGAACTAATGGAGCGCGTTGGTTCAAAATTGCGCGTCAAAACTTCAGTCTCGCGTTTCCCTACTTTGTGAGAACAACACTAACGCGCGCGAAAACGACGGAGGAGGACTTTTGCCCCGATGAAGAAGACCAAGAAGAAGAACGCTCGTAATAAAAGAAAAACAGTTGTTTCAACGCGACAAAATCGATCGTCGGTTTGAAGAACGAGTTTCACCCGGAAAAGGAGGAGGAGGAGATACGACAACGACGGCGTAACGACAGAAGAGACGATGTCCTCTTTGTTTGGGGATTTGCCCCCGATGATGATGATGAGCGCGAAGAATCAGAAGAAGAAGGAGGAAAAGGAAAGAGAAACGAAAACGATTTCAGAAGAAAAGATTTCAAACGCAACAACTTCCTCCTCGTGGGGGAAAAGAGAACGCGCGGTGGTGGCGAATGCGACGACGACGAGAAAAGAAGAAGACAAAGAAGAAGACAAAGAAGACGTTTTTGGTGCGATGAAGGTGACGAGTACTGCGCTGACGAAAAGACGGAGAGGAGTGGAATCCTCGATTGGGAGCAGCGACAGAAAGAAAACGATGCTCAACTTCACCCCGGAACAGATGAAGATGCAACAGTTCGCGTTGAGAGCGAAACACCGACGACAAAAGCAAGAGCAGTTACAACAACAACAACAGCAGGAAAAAAATGGCGCGAAGACAACAACCCCTAACGGTAGTACGAAAGCAAACAACAACGCGCGAGAAAAGCGAGCCGGCGAATGGAGAGAAGAAGAGCAACGAGGTAACGATGGCTTCGTCGCGGGGTGGGACTGTCCGGATGAATACGACCCGTTCAAACCAAACTCCTACGAAGACGCGAAACTCCAACGCACGCGAGACGACGAGGAGAAGACGCGACGAGAGAAAGACTGGATGGAGAGAAAGAAGATCAAGGAGGAAGCGCGCGAAAAAGAGAAGAAAGAGAAGGAACAGGAAGTGAAGAAGAAAGAAAATGGTGGTGGGGGAAAAGGTATGTCCATGGCGATGAAACTGATGAAGAAAATGGGATGGGAGGAAGGTAAGGGATTAGGCAAGAATCAGGACGGCATCGACGCTCCGTTGGCGGTGAAGAAAGACGGGAGAGACACCGGCAGGATTGTTCAATCGAAAGCTCTCTTTTCTTCAAAATCGGAAAAGATAAAAGGAAAGACTAATGATCCTACTAACATGGAATAAATAGATAGATAGATAAATAGATAAATAAAGCTTTTATACAATAGGTCGTTCGTAGTTATTAGGTAGACAAAAGAGGGCAGACGACAACACCTTTCCCTACTTCTCCAAAACAAAACACGCGCTTGTGCACCGCGAGATATCATCAGATACTTTTGCTTGCGCTCAAACAACAATAACAAAAACAAGAGCGCTTCTCAAACGACGACGACAATGCGAGCGGTGGCATCTTCCTCGTGCTGCGCGTCGTCCTTCTCGAAACGCTTCCTTTCCTCGTCGTCGTCGTCTTCGAAACATTCTTCTTCTTCGTCGACGAAACAGTTACAGATGTTTACGACGCGCTGCTCTTCCTCCTCCACCTCAAATAATAATAACAACAACAACAACAGCGACGATTGTAAGGAGGACGCTAAAATGGTCAAGAAAGAACCGACCGTGCCGACAACATCGATGACGACGAGCAAAACGGCGGAGGTGAAAACTATCTTAGGTACCATGACGTTTGGGTGGAGCTACAGTTCAGAGGATATGGCAGAGAACGAGAGCGAGAAGCTGTTAGATTTTTTCATCGAAGAAGTTGAGAAAGGAACATCGTCGTCGTCGTCGTCGTCGTCTTTGATTGAGTTGGACACAGCGATAGCGTACGCGGGAGGAAACACGGAAGAGATATTAGGTCGCATATTCTCTCGCATGCCGAAAGAGAAACTTTTGAAACTCTCCGTCGCGACAAAGGCGAATCCTTGGGGGGAGAAGATGGCAAGCGTCGCGGGGGAAGGCGGATTACGAGCGGAGAAGTTTCGCGCGCAGGTCGGAAAGAGTTTAACGGCACTCGATCCAAAAAGTATAGATATTTTGTATTTACACGCTCCAGATTCGGAGACGACTTTGTACGACGTGTTGGAGACCGCTCAAGGGTTGTACAGGTCCGGAGCGTTTAAGTATTTGGGTTTGTCGAATATGAGCGCTTGGGAAGTTGTGAGAGCGCACGCGATTTGTAAAGAGAATCAGTGGATCGTGCCGACAATATACCAAGGGATGTATAATCCGTTGACTCGCCAGGTCGAGCCGGAATTGATTCCCGCGTTGAAGAGTTTGAACATGCGCTTCGTGGCGTACAACCCACTTGCGGGCGGGTTATTGACTGGTAAGCACGAAAAGTTATTGAACGCGAGCGGCGGCGGCGACGAAGGGATAAAAGCTGGACGATTCAAGAATAACGAGATGTACAAAGCGCGCTTCTGGAACGAGGCCTATTTCGAAGCCGTGGAGGTGATTAAAAAAGCAGCCGAGGAGGAGGGAATAACGCCAACAGAAGCGAGCTTGAGATGGATGTATTTCAATTCAAAATTATCCGGCGCAAAAGGCGATGCGGTCATCATCGGAGCAAGTAGCATAACGCAGTGTCGAGAAAATTTGCTCGCGTCGAGAAAAGGACCGCTGAGCGAGAAATTAGTCAACGCGTTCGATGAAGGCTACGAACTCGTAAAATCAGTTCAACCTCCTTATTTCCGCGGTCACTTTTTACTTTGATCGTTGTTCTAAAACAAGGAATAATACACACTCGTTGCGCCCATAAAATACGCCTTCACTTGATATTACATACACACACGCGCGCTCTCAACACTCACTCCTCTTTATTTTTCGACGCGCCTCGTCTCCCTCCGAACAAAACCGACGACATTGCCATCAGCGACGCAATCATCGTCAACGCGATGGCAATTAATATCGACCCGTATAGTTTCGGCGACTTTTTAAAACTCTCCTCCATCTCGTGCACCATCGCGCCCATGCCAGCTTCACTTTTCGCCTTCATAGCGTGTTGCCAATCTCTTCTTGCTCGAAGCTTTCTCTCGTTGAACATTCGCGTCGCCACCCCGAACCGGACGCTCGTCGCTTTCGCCATCGATAACGGTTTTGGTACGTTCAAATACACAACCTCTCCTCCCTCAAATTCCTCGTTGGACATTTCTAACCACTCTTCCACGTCTTTCACGCCTTTCCCGAGCGCTTTGTGTTCGTCCCCTTTTGGATGGAGCACTTTAAACTGTCGCATCTTTCGCCGTTCGAATACCGCCAAACACGGGAAGGTGAGCGTATTTTCGAATCTCGCTCTCGTGAGATGCTCCTCGTCCACGTTAATCGTCGCCGCGATAAACGGCTCGCCTTTGTACTCTCCGTCGTCTCCATTATTTTGTTGTTGCAATTTATCCAATTTCATTAAGCTCGCCTTCAAAGTCGGCGTTAAGAAGTGATTCAACGAATGGTCCGTGTCAAAGTACACTACCCATTTCCCGGTCGTTTGTCCCGTGGCCGATTGCGTTAAATGTTCAAACGTTGTATCGGTCAGTTTGAGCAAAGGGTGATTGCCGGCGTAGGATTTCGGGTACTCCTGGGAGAACGAGGAAATGGAAACGAACGAGATGAAGAAGTAAAAGTAAACGCAGAAGGAGGAGGAAGGAGACATGTTTCGTCAAGTGATTTGTAATGAAGAGTTGGTCGACAGACAGACGAGAAGAAAAAATCAAAAGGAACTGACATGACAAAAATTTTCTTTCGTTTCATTTGTTTTACATCATCACTGCTTAAAAGAGACTCTCTTTCACTCTCTCACACACACACACTCGCTCTTCGTGGTGGCATTCTCCTTTTTGATTTTGAAGCGCTCGCTTCAAAATCACAACCGCTCTCTTTTACTTTCTCTCGCGCTCCAAAACTCACTTTTCTTCGCCGCCTTCTCCATCCTCTTCTTCTTCTTCGCCTTTATTTCCAGTCTTCCCCATCCACCCGGCGACGATTGGGGTCATCGCCACCGTCGGTGGGAAACGAATAGGACTCGCCGCTTTGTGCGCCGCGTACGCAATCGCTACCGTACCAACTTTCTCTGAATTTTGCGTCGCCGTGATGCCGATGACGGACAACAACGCCGCCACGTCCACGCCGGAACTCACCAACACGTAAAACACGCCAAATGAAACCAAAGAGAGTGAGATGGAGGTGATTAAATACGCAGATCCGTAGGTTTTCAACAACTGCTTCGCCATATCCATTCGCGATCCGCTCAATTGTTGCGCTCCTTCTCCTTCTCCTCCCGTTTTGTTGTTGTTGTTGTTGTTCGTACTGCTATTGTTCTTTTCGCTCGACTTGAAAATCTTCCACAACCCGGCTTCTAACCCCCACTTCTTGGTAATCTCGTCCACCTCTTTCGCCGTGGAGGATTTCTTATCCTCCTTCGTCGCTCGGACGACTTTTAATAAAGCGTCTCTTCTTTTTCTTCTTCTTCTGTTGTTGTTATCGTTGTTGTTATTCGTGTTGTTGTTGCTCGCATTCTCGTTGGTGTTGGTTGTAAAAAAATAGTGACTGCGCAGGAAAGAAACCGCTCTGATCGTTCTTCCATTTCTTTGTTGTTGTTGTTGTTGTTGTTGTTGTCGTCGTTTGAAGAGTGCATTCTTCGCGTTATTGGATGATGATAACGACGTAAACGACGACGACGAGCCAGGTAAAAGTGATATCATTACTCGAGAGAGGTTGCTTGGCGTTTGTTTTTGTGCTACTAAAACGGAGCGCGTTGTTCGGTGTGTGTTAACGAATCGAAGAATAAAATAAGTAGTGAATAAGAATAACGACTTTTCCCTTTCTTTTTTGGTCGCTTTTTTGAGAAAAAAACTTTTTCAACCGCCTTAAAAAAAAGTAGACCTCAAAGAAAGCTTTGGCGGCGGTTTTACGAGCTCGCACGAGAGATGATGTTGTTTTCTTCTTTGAGCGGAGCATTACCACGCGCGAATAACGATGGAACGACGTTTGGGACGATGAGAATGTCCGGCGAAAGAAAAGCGACCTTTTCTTCTTCTCCTTTTTCTTTACAATCATCGAAAAGAGGAGGAAAAGGTGTCGCGCGATGTTGTTCGCGATTTGGACGATTTCGTGCAACAACGCGTTGTTCGAATTATGGTTGCGGTCTTTTCTTCAATCGTGTTGGTTCCTTCTCTTTGAAGAGCAAAAACCACGCGTTGAGTTTTTCGACTTCACTTTCCTTTTATTCGACGACGACGACGTCGTCCTCGTCGTCGAATACTGCTACTGCTGCGTTCGGGAGTTTTCCGAATCGTCGACGGTTGAGCTTCATCAGCAAAGCGCAAGATGACGACGAGGAATACTTTGAAGAAGAAGATGAAGAAGAAGAAGTAGTAGAAGGAGATGTAGAAGAAGACGACGATCAAGATCAAGATCAAGATCAAGAAGACGAGGAATACGAAGAAGAAGATGATGATGAAGAAGGAATAGACGAGGAAAATGATGATGATGAAGATGATGATGGTGATGAAAACGTTCGTCTGTTGCGAGACACGTTTGAACTGGCAAACATTGACGTCGTAAAATGGATAGATTTAGAGGAGGAGGAAGACGTGGAAATAAGCGGTATTGTCTCGGACGCTCGGTACGCAATACCGGGTGATCTTTTCGTGTGCGTGGATAACTCGTCCGACGATCAAGATCCGCACGATGGACACGACGACGTGAGCGACGCGATAGCGTTGCGAGGTGCCGTGGCGGTTGTTTCCGAGAGAGAAGATGGGGTCGCGGAAAACGCCAACGGAGCGCCCGTGGCAGTGGTGAAGAGCACCAAAGGTATTCTCGGGAAACTCGGAAAGGCGTTTTACGAAGACCCATCTGGAAAGTTGGTCATAGCAGGTGTTCTAGGTCATCGCGGTAAAGATACCACGTGTAATTTAATCAAATCAATCTTCGAAGCAAGCGAAAGGACCTTGAAGAAGAACGGGGCAGACGACCAAAGCGAGGACGAGGACGACGAAGACGAATACGGCGACGAGGATGAGTACTCCAATCGCGCCGGCGTTGTTACTTCGAGTGGGTACTACGTCACGCCAGAAATATCGGAAGAAGACTTGGATGAAATTCCACACTCGTGCGCGGAGTGTGGCGCGACGTGCATTCCAAAAGATGTGAGAACAGAGATGGGATCGAGCGACTTTATTTCGTGTCCATCTTGCGGCGCTGAGGAAATACATCTCGATCCGATCGTTCCTGAAATGAAAATTACGCAACATGGCGGCGTTTGGATTCCAGAGGAGCAAGATTTAACCGAAGGCAGAGCGTGTTCCGCGCCCGGATGGCTCGCGCCGTATCAAGGGAAGTACGAGATTCCAGAGAGCGCTCCGGATGCGTTGCAAAACCAGCAAATTCTAGCCGGGATGGTAGACGCTGGCGCTTCCGCCGTCGCCGTGGAAATTTCTGATGAAAGTTTATTAAAAGGACACATCGATAGCGTCAACGTAGACATCATTGTCTTCACAAACTCTCCGAGAATGACCGCCGCGAATAACGGCGGCGAGGACAACGACGATGAAGACCAAGAAACGTCAACTTCGGCTTCCTCCGGAGACGACGAAGAGAAAGCAGACACTGAAGAAAAATTAATTAAAGAAGGAGAAGGAGAGAAAGAAGAAGATGCGTTCGAGACGAGTTATGAAAGCAATTTAACCGAAGAAGAGGTTCAGAGCTGGCGAGAGAGATCGCTCGCGTTTATTAGTTCTCTAGATGATCCAAAACATCAACGCGTCGTCGTAAACTTGGACGATGATTTCGCCTCTGAAATCATTTCTAACTGCAAAGTTCCAGTAGTAACGTACGCGCGAAGACGTGAACATAGAGACATTGCGGACGTGTATTGCGAGCGCGTCGATTTGTCTCTCTTTGAAACTGCGGTTTTAGTATCTACTCCAGTTGGGGAAACGGAGATTGTAACGGCGCTCGTTGGAGATGCGAACGTTTCCAACGTCTTAGCTTCTATAGCTTCAGGATTAGCGACAGAAATTCCTCTCGAAAATATCGCACAAGGTTTAGGTCGCGCAAATCCCGCGGGTGGCCGCATGGAACTCGTCGACGAGGGTCAGAAGTTTTGCGCCTTAGTCGATAGCGCAAAGACGCCGGAGGATGTCATGAACGCAATTCAATCGGCGAGAGCCATTCCACAATGTCGACGCGTTATTGTCGTCGTCGGTGCGGATGGTACTAACAACGATATCAACGCCACCATTGATAATGGAACTGAGAAAGCAATGCGACGTAAATTAGGCGAAACGGTGGATAAATACGCCGACGTCGTCTTTGTCACCACGCAATCGCCGAAGAACGAAGACGCGTACGATCTTTTAGAAGATGTCGTCGACGGCTTTCGGAGTCGCGTGTACGACTTACCCGAGGTCAAAGAGCGATTACCAGATGGTATTATCACCGACATTCCTTTCATGAAAGATATGTATTTGATTCATCCGAACGCGCAATCCGAAGCAGTAGAGTTGCAAAACTTGGTCCGACGATACGTCATAGTGGATAGATTCTTCGCGGTTCGAGCGGCGATTGCGATGGCCGAAGAGAACGACTGCGTGTTAATTTTAGGTAAAGGCGACCAAGATTTCTTCGAGATTGAAGGTCAAAAGTATTGGTTCGATGATCGGATGGAATCCAGAGACGCTTTGAAACGTTTACCCGCTTTACAAGCCGAAGGGGTGGTGACGACCTCGCTCCCGTGGTTTAGAGTAGAAGACGGGGCCTTCCAAGGTAATATTCTTGGCATAACTGCCACGTAGTAGTTTAGAGTAAAGAATGAAAATGCGCGTATATACTATTATATAACTGTGAATATTTGTATCAGTACTAAAGTACTACCACCCTACGTTTTGCTCACATCTTCGTAAGCAGCTCCATCGCTTTCAGACTTTTCTGTTTAATCAAAAGTTGATCTTGTCTCGTTCCAAGGTTTTTCTTTTCCATCTCCTCGCTTTTCCTCTCCAAATCGCTCAATATTTTGAACGCCTCTCTCGCGCATTCATCCGCGTCTGCTTTCGCGTTCTCCGCGATCAAAGCGCACTCTCTCTCCAGCTCGTCCACGGCGTGTTTGAACTGGTCAAGAAACGGTTCCAGTTTCGCGTGGATCCCTCTCCCCGCTTCGCTTTCCAGAAGGCCAGCCATGGTCGTCATCGTCCCTTCTTCTTCTAATTCCTCTTCTTCTCGTTCTTCTCCTCCTCCTCCTTCTACTAAAGGAGCCACGGGCGGAGTCGACGTCGGTTCCTCCTCGACGAGAGCATCTTCAAACAGCTCCTCGTTCGCGCGCATGTGCTCTTTTCTCTCGTTGTTGTTATTGTTCGTGTATTTTTTTCCTTTTTTTAAAGAGATGAAATCTAGAGTGATTTTTCCTCTCTGTGTGTGAACCCCAAAAAGAACACAAAAAAAGAGGAAAATCATCACAAAAGGAAACTCTTCTTTATATTCTATACATAAAAAGAGACGATGATGGCATCGAGAGCACTCGCACGATCGGTCGCGAAACGCTTCGCGATCAACAGAGGAGGAGAAACGATTATTCGACCGTTCGCGGCCATCGCGGCCTCGGACTTGGCGCCGGTGTTAGGCCAAGACGAGAACAGCGTCTTTTTGAAATGGAGCTCCCCGGAGACGCAGAACTTTACGCACAGAGGGATTTTGGCGCAAGACGAGTGCAAGGTTTGTGCGACTTTTTTTACATAGGTTTGGAGAGAAAGAGAGAGAGAGAGCGCGAAGGCGATCTTTTCTCTTCCTCTCTCTCTTTCTTTCTCTCTCTCTTTCAAACTCTGTTCGTCAGAGGGAAGAGAATGGAAAAGTTGGATCGAATTTTTAACCCGATCGATCAACTTTTCTCTCTCTCTTTCTCTCTTTCGGCAAATCATTTCCACGCATCACTCACGCGGGCAATACTCTCTTCTCACTTCTTATTCTCAACGCTATCTCCTCAGGTCACGACTTTACCGTCTGGTTTACGCGTCGCCACGGAAGCGACGCCGTATAGCGAAACGGCCACCATCGGTGTCTGGATTGATGCCGGATCGCGATACGAGTCCAAGGAGACGAACGGCACCGCGCACTTCCTGGAACACATGGCGTTTAAAGGCACCGCGAAACGAACGGCGGCGTCTTTGGAACAAGAGATTGAAGATATGGGTGGACACTTGAATGCGTACACGTCGAGAGAACAGACGACGTATTACGCCAAGGTGTTGAAGAAGGATATCGGCAAAGCGGTGGACATCTTGTCGGACATTTTGCAAAGATCGGCGTTAGAGCAGAGAGCGATCGAGAGAGAACGCGGGGTCATTTTGAGAGAGTCAGAGGAAGTGGAGAAGGAAATCGAGGAGGTTTTGTTCGATCACTTGCACGCGACGGCGTTTCAGCATACCGGGTTGGGTCGAACCATTCTTGGCTCAGCGGATAACGTGAGAAAAATCACGAGAGAGGATTTGGAAAAGTACATCAAAACGCATTACACGGCGCCTAGAATGGTTGTAGTCGGAACTGGCGCGGTTGATCACGATCAGTTGGTGAAATTAACAGAGTCTGCGTTCAAAGATTTGCCGACGCAAGGCGTCTCCACCAAGGATGCCATCACGTCCGACCCGGGACACTTCACCGGTTCGGAAGTGCGAATCAGAGACGACGATATGAAAGTGACTAACTTTGCGGTCGCGTTTAAGGGTGCAAGCTGGACGTCGCCGGATGCAATGCCGTTGTTGGTCATGCAAGCAATGTTGGGTTCGTGGGATAAAAACGCCCCGGGCGCGTCGGATGTGACGTCGAAGTTGGCGCAAATCTTTCACTCCAACGACTTAGGAAACTCTTTCATGACTTTCAACACCAACTACTCCGACACTGGTTTGTTCGGCGTACACGTAGCGACGGAGAAGAACGATGCGCTGGACGACGTTGCGTTTGCCGTAATGCGTGAGTTTCAAAACTTGATTTACCAAAGCCAACCGGAACACGTGGAAAGAGCGAAGCAAGCTTTGAAGGCGTCTCTTACTTTGCACCAAGAGTCCTCCACGTCGTCGAACGCGGAAGAAATTGGTAGACAATTGTTGACGTATGGCAAGAGAATGACGAGAGCGGAATTATTTGCGAGAATTGACGCGGTAAACGCGGAGACGGTGAAGGAGACGGCGTGGAAATACATTCGGGATCAAGAGTTGGTGATTGCCTCCATCGGCGCGACGCAATTCCTCCCGGATTATAACTGGTTCAGATCCTCCACGTACAATAACTTCTATTAATATACATATACCATCAATACTTGCATTCATACTAGAAAAAGTAAACAGAAGAAAAACCCAGCATACCGTAGTACGTATTTGTTCCTATATTTTGATTAGAAGTCTCTCTTTTTCTCTCTCTTCCCAAGCCGTGGAAGAAGGAAAACGCGCGACGGTGAAGTCGTAAATACTACGATATAGTTAGTTTAATATATAATAATAAATGATTTTACAAGGGGTGTGTCTTTCTCTTCTATCAGTGCTTCTTATGGCCGTCCTCATCGTCATCGTGGTGGTCGTCGTGTAAGAAATGCGGTTCGTGTCCGTAAATCAACGTCTCGCCGTCGTGGTAAAATCTATACATGACCCAAAACCACATCAACCCACCCATGGCGGTTCCTAGAATTTTATGCACCGGCGCGGCCGGGTGAATGGTTAACCCTTCGTGCGTCACGCCGCCTTCGCCTCCAGCTGAACATAATACGAAAGATGTATCAGAGAGGAGCGCGTTTGAAAGAGAGAGAGAAAGAAGACGACGTCAGTCACACGGCAAAGCATAGTACGCACAGAAGGAAGAAAACCAAAATCAAACGATCGATTTCCCTTCAACTCTCTCACGAGAAGAAAGAGCAGAGGAAAGAAGAGTAAAGAGATAAAAAAAAACGCACCCATCCCTCTCTTCTGCGCGGTCGTTGCCAGTTTCGACGTTCTCGTTCTGCTGCTGCTGGCGAGCGCTCTTTCGGCGAACGTCACCGCGCTTCGTCTCAACATGATGAAGATGGTTTGTTTTTTTTGAAGAAATTTGACACAAGTCGTTCACGTGTTTTTTTTTCTTCGCTTCACCACTGACTGAAAAGTCGTTCGAGAAGAAGAACGAACGCGAGCATTTCTACGATCGCTCTTAAAACCGCTCCGTTTTTCGACTCAAGTCCCATTATTTTTGGTTTTATTTTGACCTCTCGTATATATCACAACTTCGGCGGGGAAAAGAAGACCCCGAGAGAGAGAGAGAGAGAAGAATACGAGAGAGAAAAGAAGAAGGAGAAAAGCGCGCGTTGCGACTTTTATTACCGCGTCGTCGATCTCGTCGTCGTCGTCGTCGTTTCTTCTCTTCTTTTGTCTTCTTTCCTCTGCGTTTTGCGAGTAGTAGTTCGTAAACGAAACAAACGCGAGGATAAAAACGGACGACGACGAGAAAAGCTTTCAGTTGGTCGTCGCTTTTTCGCGTATTTTTTCCCCGCAAAAAGAGAAGACGAAGAAGGGGAGAACGAGGTTGAACGTGGCTAAAAATGATGTCGTCGCGAGTATATCCCGAAGAAGAAGGAGAAAAAGAAGAAGAAACGACGACGACGACGGAGTTGTTGAGCGATTATTTCGGTCACTACGTGGTCGCGTCGAAGAAAAAAAACAGCGGACGAAACCCAACAACAAAAGGACGAGTCTCCTCCTCCTCGACGAAAACGTCGTCTCAAAAAAATCTTCTCGGACGCAAAGAAATATTCGCGGCGCATAAAGAGGATAAGGCGAAAGACGTGTTCATTTGCGAAGGAGAGCAGACGAGGAATCGAGGGTCGTACACGTTTTATAGCTCGAAGAACTTACCGAAACCGTTCGCGAGTGTTGGAGGGACGTTGCGCGCGGCGACGAGAGACGAGTTGAAAGCGTGGCTGGAAAAGATGAACTTGGAAGGCGCGGTTGTTGAAAACGACAAAGATGAGACGCGAGCCGTTTATATGCACGAAAACGGTGGCGAAGATCATAAACGATTAGAAAATGCTCGCGTGGTGAACCCAAGGGCGAAAACGGGCATTCCTCCTCAAGAGATAGCGTCAAATTTGGCATATTCATCCGCGGTGCATACGGTAAAAGAATCTCACGAGAGAAAGATGACGGAGAAGCGTCTGAAACAGCGACAAGAGGAAGAAAGAGAAGCAGAAGAGGATGCCGAAAGGCAAATAGGACACAAGATGCGAAAAAAACCAAAGACGGAACCAAAATTCGTTTCCATCAAATACCCTTCTCCGACGACAAAGAAGCTGCGACGAGGAAGCAAAGATGCCGAGAATGAAGATTTTTTTGGGCATCGCGAAGATCCGTTCTTGCGCACGATTGCCGGTGACGAGAGCGACGACGACGGCGACGACGACAACAACGACGGCGACGACGAGAATAACGATACAAACAACAACGACAACAACAACAGTATCAAAGTTGTTCAATTTAAAACAGGAGAAGCAGGAGGTGACCTTCGTCATACATCGGATGTTGACAACGGCGGTGGCGCGTTCGACGAGAAATTTTCTTACGACTCTGATATCATGAACAGCCTTGCAAATTTCGATGAACAAGAGCTTAACGACTTGGATTGCGGAGAATTATCGTTATCACATCGTCGATTTTCCTCCTACGAAGAGATTAACGCGCCCTCCATTGCGTCAAAGAAAGATATGGAGGAAAATCCGTTCCACAAACGATCCGGTTTCTATCTTCGTTCGCGGGTATTGAATGAGAGAGGTATTTTTGCAATCATCAAGGAAAGAAAAGAGAACTCGAACGGTCATTACAATTATAACGTTTCAGATGAATTGCGTGGATTGTGCGAGCCGTCGTGGAACCCTCCGTCGTTTAAAAACGCCGCGGACGCGAAGGCGTGGTTGGACGAAGTTCTCAAAAAAACCCCGCTCACCAAGAAAGAGCGCAAAGATCTCGAGGAAGCTTCGGAGCAAGACGTGAACGCGCGCATGGCTCCTGACCCCGTGATGAAAACGTACAAAAACGGAGACGAAAAAAACATCCGTAAAACGATGTCTAGAAACGACACCAACGCCGCCACCACCACGACCAACAGAACTCACGCTGGAAAGAAAAATGGAAAAATTTGCGGTGGAGTTGCTGAAAATCAAAGGCAAAATTTGCAAGCCTCGTTCACGTGGACGATGCAAAGAGCAGACGCGTCTACGGTCGAAGCACTTCGCGACATCGCTCGAGGTATCGTCACCCGTCTCAGTTCGAACACGTTACCTCCGGAACGCGCTGTTTCTGCACTGGACGCTTTAAAAGATGTCGATATGAGTCTCGAACTGTTAGAGCTCTCTCCCATCGCATCCGCCGTAAGCGCTATTGCCGAAGACGATTGTAGCATGACCAATGAGGCGAGACAAACAGCGAAAGAGTTGTTACAAAGTTGGAAAGAAGCAGCTCAACGAGGTGTGAAAGCGATCGAGAGCAGAATCCAAGCGAGCGAGCAATACTTGATGAGATCCGGGATCAAGAGATCATCCGAATGAGTTGGGGTGAGATTTTAAAATAAAAGGAAAGTACAAACAAAAATACACCCGAGCGTGAGTACCTTAACCAACATCTGTTTATTTTTGATATTCACTTTTGAAAACTACATGTATATAACTGAAGATGAATTACAACGCAACCATAGTGCGAATTTCTTTCAAGACCAAGCGAGTGAGTAATAATCCCGCGACTAAATCAGCCGTGTAAAGCATATAGAAGACGTTGTTCCAATCATTCGTTCGACTAGAAATGTACCCAGTCAACATCGGTCCGATTGCCGCCCCTATCGATCCCGTACCATCAATAATCGCCGTCACCGTCGCTAGCGCCTTCGCGTTACCTTTTAAACTTTCGTGTGTTCCTAAATCCGCGGATACTGCGGTCGTAATGAGCGCGTATGGTCCATTCACTAAAACCCCCGCCAACATCATAAATCCAATATTCACGTTCATCGATAAAGATCCGTACTCTCGGTACAAATACAAAACTGGAATAGACGCGTACACAAACCCGGCGGAGACCATGGAGCGAGCGTTATATTTATCGCTCAAATATCCAGCTAAAATACCTCCAACGACACCCCCAATATCAAAAAGTGTCGATAACTCGCCCGCTTTTGCTGCCGATAAATACTCGCCACCAATTTCCGTTCTTTCGATGTAGAACGGAAGCCAATAAAGAAACGTATACGCGACGAGTTTGGTGAAGAACAAACACAGCGAGAACGTCACGACGCCAGGAATTCTGAGCGCCGCTCTAAATCCAACCGCCTCGCTTTGGTGTCTCTCCGCGAATCCTGAGCGCGATGACCCGCCTAATCCAGGCGTCGACGCTCTCTCGTCGTCCGAGGACGCCATGGAGGACATCGATTCACCTCCACCAGCTGCTGACGTCAACGCAATTCTATCTTCGCTAATATCCCCTCCTTCTTGGTGCGATGACGTGTCATGCGGTGACGCGTGTCCCGCATCCTCGGGATCGACGACTAAAAACAAGTTAATCACGAGGCCGCTTACCGCCATCAAGATGCCAGGGATAATAAACGACATACCCCAATTCGAGTCTCTCAAACATCTCGCCGCAATCAACGACCCAAGAATGTTCCCCACCGACGTGTGCGCGTTCCATATACCCATGATCAAACCTCTTTTGCTCTTTCCAAACCAGTTCCCAACCACAGACACGACCGAAGGCCACCCGGTTGATTGAAACACCCCGGCCATAATCTGCACCGGGACGAAATAATACATCGAGTGAATGTCCCAAAAATACGCCATACCGAACAAGCAGACGAAAAAACCAGACCCAATCATTCCAATGGTTAAAAACTTCCTCAAATCCATCGAATCGCCGATGTGCCCGGAAAAGAACATCCCGATGGAATACGCCGCCAAGAACGAAACGTCGATCGAGCCTAACAAAGAGTTCCCGTCCGGGCCGCTAAACGGTTCCCACCCGTCTCTCCCTAACTCTCGTTGCGTCGAGTCTGGATTTAAAACAGATTTCACAATCGAAGGCGGTTTCCTCGTCGCGTGATACATCGTGTAACTCAAGAATGTCAAACCTAACACCGACCATCGATACTTTTCGATGGAGAAATTTTTGCCTCCGTTTCGATTGATTAAATATCGAGTCCCGACCGGGAAATTTTTCTTCATCATTCGTTCTGTTTCTAAAACTCTCTCTTCCTCTTCTTCTTCTTCTTCTTCGCCTGAGGAGGACGCCGATACACCGTCTTCTTCTTCTTCTTCTTCTTCTTCTTCTTCTTTGTCTTCTTCTTCCAACAACAACAACGAAGAACCTCTTCGTCTCTTCACTCTACTTCTTCTTCTCGATGATTGTAAAAAAAGAAGCTCTTCTTCTCTTTCTTCTTGGTCGTCGTCGTCGTCGTCTGATGAAACTCCTCTCGTCGCAGCCCCCCCTTTGCGCGTCGTCGTCGTCGTCGTCGTCGTCGTCTTCGTGTTTCTCCCACCAAATCCGAAAATGATGACGAGAGAGCGCGTTGTGTGTTGTCTGTGTCGAAAGCGTGTTGTTATTAATGTGAAACGTTTCGGGGGCTCCTTTTTTTGTTGTCCTGTCTGTGTGTTTTCGCGGCTCTGAATCGCAGACGGAGAAAAGATGAAATCTCTTTTTTTGTTTCGGTTTCTCTTTTTTTTCGAGCAGAAAGAGAGAGACAGAAGAGACCTCGCTGGCTCGTTCTGATGAATGAACGAAGGGAAGAGAGAGAGAAACGAGCGCCGCCTTTGCCTCGTAAACAGGACACTTTTTTATCCTTCTTTCTTCATCGACCTTCTTTTATTTACTTCATTAGAGAGAGAGACAGAGAGAGATATAACAGAGACCCGAAAGAGAGTCTTAATTCACTAACTAAACACACACAAAGAGCAAATGACGACATCGATGGCATCATCATCCTCCGCTTTACTGTCCTGTTCTTCCAACGTGGTTTCCTCGAGAAGAAAAAATTTGACGACGACGACAAGCAGGCACTCGAGAAGAGGAAGACAAAATGTATCCGTGCGAGCGGAAATCATCGAAACTTCCCCGGGGTTGCAAGAATTGTGCAAGTGCGAGATTCCTCCGCACATTGGACGCGTGGATTTCGTGAAGCAAATGTACCGATGGGCGGACATGACGTACACCGACGGCGGTTTGGCGACGTTCGGGAAGCGAATGGAAATTTCGGCGATAAATGAAAACCAAGCGGGAGAAACGAACGGGTATTTGATAAGCGTGTTCGACTTTAAAGACGGTGAAGAGCAAGTGGTGGCGGAATTAATCTGTCAGATGGACCAAACGTTGATCCAAACGTACGATACGATTTTACCGCCGTCGAAACCAGGAGATATCGAAGGGATTAAAAAGATGAACCGCAGCGGTAAGGACGAGTTCATCGAGGGCGAGTTTTTCGTGATTTCGAGAAAGCTTCCGACCGATGAAACTGTCGGATCTGTTTTGAAGGTGATGATTAAGAGGATGATGTCCGCTATTAACGCGTATTACGCGTTTGGAAGTCCGTTTTCTGAGGAGTTTTAAGGAGAAGAAAGCGAGAGCAAAAGAGAGAGAGAGAGACAGAGAGAGTTTTTACACATATTAGGGACTTGTTTTCATTCGTACTATTATAATATACTTTACTATTTCAACTACATACCACTACTAGGACGACTACCGCTACTATATACTACCGCGCGTAACTCTCTCTACAACTCTTCCTCAATCAACTCAATCTTCGGGAGCGGCTCCGGCGCCGCTCTCATTTTCTTCACTCTTTCGCAGAGCGCTCGAAACGATTTCGGCTCGTTCACGGCCAACTCCGCTAAAATCTTCCTGTCCAAACAGACGTTATCAACCCCAATCCCTCGCATAAACTCCGCGTATTTCACCCCGTGTTCGCGACTGGCCGCGTTGATCCTTACGATCCAATCCTTCCTCGCCTCTCGTTTCTTCGTCCGTCGATCTCTGTATTGATACTGCAAGGCTTTTTCCACTCTTTGGTTGGCCACTCGGAAACAATTCTTCGCTCGGCCTCGAAAACCTTTCGCCAGGGCGAATATTTTTTCTTTTCTCGTCATTTAAATGACTCACTCAGCGTGGTGGTGCTTGCGCGCGCGTTCTCTTTTTTCGTGCGTTCTCTTCGCGTTTATCCTCCTCTTCAAAGTTTGCTCGTTGTTCAAAAGTGATGAAGATTGGAGATGATTGGAAGCTCTTCTCTCTTTCGTGCTGTTTTCTCGAAAGACCGAAATTCTCTTTGAGACTCTCCCCAAAAAATTTGCACACGAAAACCACAGCGTGCGAACATTTTACCACACAACAAACACATCACACATAAAATACAATGGGCATCAGTCGCGACTCGCTCCACAAGAGACGCGCCACGGGCGGTAAACTCAAACCGTGGCGAAAAGCTAGAAAGTGCGTCCCGTTTTTACGTTCGCGTGTCGTCGTACTTGTATACTTTTTTTTTCCTTTCGCGCAAAAGTTTTTGGACTCTTGTGCGATTTAGAGGAAAGATGATGGTTTCCGTGTAAAAAAGAGGGCTTCGCATTCGAAATGCGCGCGGTTCGCGTCGATCGGTCGCTCAGACGCGCGTGAAAGTGGTCGAAATGAATGCGCGCGCGTTTGATTCTCGCGTTTACGTCTTTTCTCGATGGATTGTGCGCTCGCGGAGTGGTCGTCTTTCTCTCTTTATTCATCACCATCGCGCGACGCGCTGGAAATTTTCGGTTTTGGCTTTCTGTCGTGCTCTCGCTGCTTTTGCTCTCTTCCTGAGGGCCAAGCTCTCGTTTATGCGCGTATGTAATAATATACTAACCAACTCTCTCATCATCATCATCATCATCTACAGACACGAACTCGGACGACAACCGGCGAACACGAAGCTCGCGGCCGCGAAGGACGTTCGACAAGTGCGATGCAGAGGCGGCAACATCAAGTTTCGCGCCTTGCGTCTCTCCGATGGTAACTTTTCCTGGGGTAGCGAAAACGTCACGAGAAAGGCGAGAATTGTCGACGTCGTGTACAACGCGACCAATAACGAATTGTTGAGAACGAAGACGTTGGTGAAATCGGCTGTCGTTGCCATCGATTGCGCGCCGTTCAGAGCGTGGTACGCGCAACACTACGGGAAGAAGATTGGGGTCAAGGAGCGCGCCGGGCAGTTGACGGAGTCGGAGGACATCGACGACGTGAAGAGATCAAAGAACGTTCAATCGAAGCTTTCAACGAGAAACAAGGGTCACGAAGTCGCGAAGAACGTCAAATCGCAGTTCCAATCTGGTAGATTGTTTGCTTTGATCACATCTAGACCGGGTCAGTGCGGACGCGCGGATGGGTACGTTTTGGAGGGAAAAGAGCTTGATTTCTACGTCAAGAAAATGCAAAAGAAGAAGCACGCGGCAGCAGAAGCTGCAGCGGCCAAGGCGTCTGGAGCTTAAAGAGTTTTGACACGGTAAGAGAGAGAGAGAGAAAGAGGTAAATCATATATACGACTTCTAGTAGAATAAGATAGCATTGTTTAAAAATAATATAAATAATACGAAAGTAAGTTCAACTTTCCTTAACACGCAAAGAATGCGAGCGCGGCAGTTGCCGCGATAAGTTTGACGACGCT
>ENA-UOXV01002507-UOXV01002507.1-marine-metagenome-genome-assembly--contig:-NODE-2507-length-23892-cov-5.744683_pt1 | contig 23892 bp, 9 predicted proteins | sample MGYA00238165_ERZ766961 | MGnify/ENA primary metagenome ERZ766961 (study PRJEB28924, sample SAMN03173240) | marine metagenome | biome: Marine; feature: Water; material: Subsurface seawater | place: North...
GATGAACCCCGAGGGCGGGAGGGTAATCTCGGCTCCAAAGTAGGCACCCGTCGCGTCCGGCTCGTTGATTCCGTTCCAAAAGAGCGAAAAGTTGCGCTCGAGGTCACGGGCGGAAGCCGTGCGAAGCGTCCTCGTCGCCGGTCCCCTTCGCGCGTACGTCTCGCCGTCGATGCACGCGAGAGACCGCGCGTCGGCCAACGCGGCGATGGGCTTGGGCCTGGTCTTGAGCGCGACGCGGGTGCTCTTCTCGAGACCTTCCAGCATACCCTCCGGCAGCGTTTCCGCGACTCGTCGAGCCGAAGCCACCGCCAGCGGCAGAGCGGCGGCGGCGGCTTCGTTCGTGCCGAGAACCTCGGTGATTCCCACGGCGAGGTCGACCGCCCTGTGGTGCATCCCCGCGGCGGCGCACGTCTCCATCGCGGTGACCACGAACCGGAGGCAGAACTCGGGCGCGACGCCCGGGCGGTCGTGGAACCAGAGCGGAGGCGGTTCTCGCTCCCTCGGCGGCTGCGACTCGACGAACCGAGCGGTCCGCTCCTCCCGGAGCCGGTCACCCTCGTCCTCGATGGGCGCCCTGGTCGCGCCGCCGTCCACCGCCGCCATCGGCGACTCGTCGACGGTACCCGAGCGCAGTTTTTCGAGGTGCTCGATGAGCCGAGCGGCGGCGACGGAGAGGAGCCGGGCGCCGCCGAGAGCGCCGAGCCGGGCGTCGGCGCGGACGCCGCAAATCGGAGACCTCGCGAGCGTGTGCATGGCTCGAGCCGCGTTCATCAACCGGCCGTGCGCGCCGACCCTGGACGCGAGCTCGACGCCACGCGCGAGCGAGCGCATGGCATCGAGCGCGGGGGGCGGCGGAGGCGGCGGCGGAGCCTCAACTTCCTCGCCGCCTTCTTCTCCTCCATCCGCCGTTGGCTCTTCGCCCTCGGCGGGCTCCGGCTTGGGCTCGGGCGCTTCCCCCTCCTCCTCGGGCACGTCCGGGAGACCCTCCGCGCGAACCTTATCCTCGGTATGTTCGTGCTCGACCAGTCCGACGGTGGTGTGCACCGCGGCGTGCCACGGGGAGTTGGACGCGATCACGGGCCTCGCCGCGAGCGCCGCGTTCCTCCTCGCAAACATCGGCGGCAACTTTCGAGTGAGCGTCCTCGCAGCCTTCTCGCGTCGTTCAGCCCGCGCCATCGCCGCATCCCTCGCGCCATCCGCCGCCGCCTTCGCGGCCTCGGCTTCCCCCTTCTGTGTCTCCGCGGCGGCCTTCTCTTCGTCCGTGGCGTCCTCCTTGGCGAGCGTCTCCTCGGCGGCGGCTAAAGTTTCGGCGGAGGACTCAGCCGCGGCTTCCAGCGCCGCGACCCGCGCTTCCTCATCCTCGGGGAGCGCGATCTCAGCCTCCTCCTCCGGCGGCGATTGGTATTCCACGGGTGCGACGGCGGTGGCCGCCTTGAACTTGCCAAGCACCGACTCGGTCCAGCCCGGTAGGTCTTTTTCCAAGCCCTGGGCCACGGCGGCGCTGGCGATTCTGGAAAAAGCTCGAAGGTACTCCTCGTGTTTGTGAATATCCTCGCCGATTCCTTCCAGCGCATCGAACGCGGCTTTGGCGCCGTCGACCGGGATCTTCGGCAGCACCGCCGCGCACGGATCGGACGCGGATTCGGACTCCGCCGCCGCGACGCGTTCCGTGAGCGCGTCGGATGCCAAATCTCGCCACTCGGGCAGCGATAGTAAAAACTGCTCGAGCGATTTCTTCTCGGGGTTCGGGGACAGGTCCACGTCCTCGAGCGAATCCAGCGCGAGCGATGCGGCGTCGCCGAGCACCCCGCGCTCGCCGCTATCCCGCGCGATGGACGCGAGCTCGAAGAGCAAGGACGCGGAGAGCCGCGCGACGGCACCGTACCGCGCCGCGCCCGAGTCCCTCAGTTGAGTCACGCACTGCGCGAGCGCCGTGACCAGCAGCCTCGATTTGCGACTGGACACGAGCAGCGGCGCCAGGCAGTTGCCCAGCCGCAGCGCGATCTCCTGCGTCAAAGGTACGTCGTCGACGTACCTCGCGAGCTCCATCGCCATCAAAATCTTCTTGGCGCACTTCAGACGGAACACCTGGTCCTGCACCTCCGGGACGGACTTTGGAATCGGCGGGTCGCCCCCCGGCCGCTCCGGCATCCTCGACGCCAGCGCGCATTCCGCGGCGACGAGTAAAGACCTCGCCACCGCGCGCATCGTCGGGAACGTGGACGCCGCCAACAGGTCACCCCGGAGCTTCTGCGTACTCATCGGGTGCGATTCGTAGTAAAACCTCGGGGCTTTGCGGGTGTCGACGAAACGCCTGGAAACCGTCCCCGCCGCGCGCTTGGCGACGCCGAGGCACCCGAGCCTGGACGCCGCGACGGCGAGGTTGGACCAGAGCGTCGTGCCGGGCAGCGGGGGCATGCACACCACGCCGTCGGTGGCGATGCCAGGCCCGCCGATGACCTCGCCGTTCTCGTCGTACGCGACGACGGAGAAGACGTAGCGCTCGTTCGGCGTGAGGCCCGTTATCGTCACCCGCTCCACGGAGCCGTCGGCGGGGAGTTTGACGCCGGCGCCGGGGAGGTCCACGTTGTGCAGGCCGGGCGCCAAGCCGGAGGTGTGCACCTTGGCGAGGACCGCGAACGTGGCCGGTTCCGGGTGCTCGCGGCCGCGTATGGCGCTCCTCAGGCTGTTCTGAAGTTCCGGCGGCGTCAGCGTGACGGACACGTCGGTGCGGGTCAACACGAGCGGAGCCCTGGGTACCAACGACCTCTTCGCCATCCTCTCCCCTTTCGCTCTCGTCGCCGACGCGTGGAGCTCGCGCTCGATCCGTTCGCCCTCCACCAGGGATTCGGCAGCCTCCTCGAGGAGCGCCTCGCGGGCCTCGCGCTTGGGCCTGGACGCCGCCATCTGCGTGAGAAGAACGGCGCGGCGCCACGGGTTACGCCCGGCTTCTTCAATCAACCGTTCCTCCGTCGCCGCGGGCGCGTGCGGCACCGTCCCCGCGCGCTCCAACGCCGACGTCTCCCGCTTGAGATCCCACGCGGACTTGACGCCGTAGATGGTGGACTCCAGCGTGCGACGCTCGTTCGCGGCGGTGAGCTCGGCGACGAGCGCGGTGGCGCCACTCCGTTCACCCTCCATCCCAGCAGCGATGGCCAATCTGTGATACGCGGCGAGGAGGTCCGCGTGAAGCGACGCGAGCGCCTGTTCCGTCTCCGACGTGGACGTGCGCTCGAACGCCACGGCACTGACCGCGGCATCGCCCCCGTCGTCGTCGGCGGCGCTGAGCCAGACGCACTCGGCGGTCACGTTGCGAACGGCTTCGTCTTCCGAGCCGACGGCGAGGTCGACGTGAGCTCGGCGGGAGGTTTCGATCGCCCGCGTCGCCTCCTCCGCGGCGTGCGCGGCGGCGACGACGTCCCCGCGGCGTTCGAGCGCGAGGCACAGGCGCAGCGAAATCGTGGCTCGCAGCGCGCCGTCGTCGAAGCCCACGAGCTCGAAACCCGCTTGGCACCCCGCGAGAATCTCGGCGGCGAAAATCTCGTCGGAGCGCTTCGCCGTCGTCTCCCGCGCGGTGTCTTTGAACCAGTCCTTGACGCCGTTCCAGAGCATGAGCGACGCGTCCGTCACGATGTCCGCGCACGATGCCGCCGCGTCGTTGGGCAGGCTGCGAATGATCATGGCGAGTTTGACCCTCGGGTCCTTCCGCGCTTTTTCGTCCTCGGCGTCCTCCTCCGCCTCTCGTTCATCAGCCGGAGCCTCGGAGGTTTCGGGCTCGGGCTCGGGAAACTCTTCGCCGCCTTCCATGACACGCACGCCCTTCAGCAGCGCCGCCGCGTGCGCCAGCGCCAGCGCGTCCGCGCCGTACCCACCGTCCTCGCCCGTCGCGCCCAGCTCCACCAGCCTCAGGGCGGCGAGGTCATGCAGGAGCTTGAACGTCTCGAGCGACTCGTAACAAAACGCTCGGCGCATCAACGCGTCGTGAAGCGCCAACGGGAGCTCGGCCACGGCGGCTTCGTACCCCTCCTGCGCCTCCGGTTCGAGGTCCGGGGGCGGCTTCGTCGGGTCCGGGGGCGCGTCGCCCTCCTCCGCGCCCTCGCCCTCGCCCTCGCCCTTCGTCTCCTCCGCGGGCGGGGCCGCTTCTTCGCCCTCTTCTTCGGGAGGCGGCGTCGTCTCCCTGCCCGAGACGCCAGCCTCCGCCTCGGCCGCGAGCCTCTCGTTCAGTGCATCCGCCGCCGCACGAACCGCCGCCGCGTGCTTCAGCCCGAGCGTCATGGCCTCCGCGAGTGGTCCGAGCCACTGCGCCGCGGCTTCCATCGCCGCCGCCGCCTTCCCCTCGGGCGCGGCGCGCTTCACGGTGCGTCGCGATGGGTCGTCGAGAAGCCCAATCAGGAACCGCGCCTTGTCCCCAGGTGACGCACACACGCACGCGTCGCCGTCCGTCGTCTCCATCTTGGCGGTGATGGACCCGGCGTCGCCGAGAGCATCGTCGTATCGCGCGTGAAGCACCCGGAACTTCCGTTCCGCTTCGGCGTAGAGCGCGGCCACCTCCGGCGTCTGCGGCACGGGGTCCAGCGCCTCGAGCTGCTTCAGGTCGTCCACGTGTTCCACGCACTTGGCCAGGAACGCCGCCGCGTGTGTTTCGCACCCGCCGATGTCGTCGTAGCAGTCGCAAACATTCGACACGAGGGTGAGACGCCAGTCGAGGTACCGCGGGACGGCGAGGAGGACGTGAGCCTCGAGGCACGCGACGGCGAAGATGAGCGACTCGACGGCGTCGCCGGAGTGTCCGTTGCGCGCGAGGCGCTCGCACACGCCGTGGATGTGCACCGTTCCGTTGTACACGAGCCAATAGAGGGATTCATCGCCGCGATAGGCCTCCTGCGTCGCCTCGCGCAGGTTCACGAGGGTGCGTTTGGCGCGCGCGAGTGTCTGGGGATGGATGACGTTCGGATCGGCGTGCGTGTCCATCGCGTCTTCGCATCGCGCGCGGCCGAAGAGCGCGAGCACGTGCATGCGCCGCCTGTCCGTGGGGCCGATATTATCCTTCTCCTTCGCCAGCTTCCATCGTTCGTCGCGGTCGTCCAGCAGGTTAGCGTCCGCCACGCGAGTGAAGCACTTGCGTCGCGCGAGCTCGTGCTGCCCGCGTTCGAGCAGGTGCTCGCCCGCCTGGAGGAGGGTGTCGCACCACACGTGCGCGGGGACGAGGGTGCACAGCCGATCGCACAGCTCCCCGACCCGTTGCTGTTGCTTCCAGCTCGTCGCCAGCGTCTGTGGATGGGGGAATCGAAGAAAGGGACGGGCGCGGTGAGGCTGAAGATCGGCGGGTGCGAAAGAGCCGGAGATTGGAAAATACTTCGCGATGGGACGCACCGCCACGTCCGGCGTGAGCGACTGTATCCCGGCATCGAACTGCTCCCGGAACGCCTCCACGGCGACGGCGACCTCGCCCATGTCGCTCCCTGGGCTAACGCGGTGCGCGGTCGGGCGTCGCCCCCTCTTCCGCGCCCTCGCGTGTGCGGCAACGCGCGCGGCACGGCCAAAGTCAAACGGAAGGTGCCCAGCCTTCCTCCGGCTCGTTGCCAAATCGGTCCGTTGCTCTGCGAGTCACCGCTCGGCTCAATCCCACCCGGCCGTCAAAGACTCCCGCGCGTGACGGGCGGACGCGGAGAGGCGCCGCACCGAGACCGCGAGGGGCACGACTGCACGCGCGAGGTGACGCGCGGCGAGTCGCGATGGCGGACCCATACGACGGTGCGTCCCCGCCCTCCCCCGTTCCCCCCTCTCGCCCCGCACGGGAGAATCTTCACGCCGCGCGAGTGCCCAAGCCGAATTAGGGAATTTCCACCCGCCCCGACGACACCTCACCCGCCCGACCCCCACCTCCGTTGAACGCCGCAGACCCCAGCGACAGCGATGCGGACGAGTCCTTCCTCCCGCCGTTCGCCAACGCCGAGAACAAGGCGCTGGATCGCGCGATACGCCAGAAGGAGCGCACGCTCGATGTCATCGAGGACGAAACCGAGGAGAGCGTCGATCGCGTCGGCGTCATGGCCGAGCACCTCAAGAGCGTCCAGCAGGAGCTCGTGTTCACGCAGTCGCGGGTGGAGTCCAAGACGAAGGAGGCAGACACCGAACGGCACATGAAGCGCATGAGCGACATGGCCATCGCGCGAGTCCGCGAGGACATCAAGCGAATGGAGCGCGAGGAGCTCGACCTGAACGACAAGCTGGTGTCGCTGCAGACGAGCGTGCACCGCGGGAACGAGAAGCTGGAGCAGTTCAAGCTGCTGATGAACTGGAACCAGGAGGAGCTCGAGCAGTGGGCCACCGCGAGCAAGCAGAAGGAGGAGGATAACCTCGCGCTGCAGAAGTACCAACGCGCGGACGAGGCGAGGGTTCGCGAGCTGAACCAGGCCATCGAGAAGATGACCAAGGCGGTTCACGCCAAGCGGACGGAGCTGGAGAACGAGGTGACGGACACCCAGACGGCACAGATCGAGCTCGACCGCGCCGCCGAGGACTTCAGGGCGCTGCACGCGGAGCGCCAGAACCTCGTGCGGCAGTGGGAAGATGCCATCCTCTCGATGAAGCAGCGAGATCACGCCATCCAGGAGGCGTCCAGGCTCTTCGCCGCGCGAAAGAAGGAGCTGCGAATCAAGCAGCAGACCCTCGACGAGCGCGCGCGGTTCCTCGACCAGGAGATGGCCAACAACAAGGAGATCGACGCCGCGATACAGACCACCGACAGGGGTCTCGGCTTGCTCAGGGAGGAGTTTGCGTCTGAGACCACCACCCAACGCGAGCTGCAAGACGAGGTGGACATCGTCAAGAACACCCTCGCCAAGGCGGCCGGGGACCTCGCGCAGGCGGACGCGGGCAACGAGGCGAAGGGCATGACCCTCGAAGAGAACCAGAAGAAGCTTGCGCGCGCGAGGCGGAAGGTTGACACCGCCATTCGTAGGCTGGAGGAGGAGAAGGTTGAGCTCATGAGCCTCGAGGAGAAACAGGAGGAGCTCGAGCGAATCATGCGGGACAACGAGTCGGAGCTCGACGCCGTCGTGAAAGAAGGCGCCGCGCACAAGGAACTGCTCGTCAAGTCCAACCAGGACCTCACCGATTTGCGCGCCAAGGAGAAGAGCCTCGCATCGCAAATCGAGGGTGGCCGCTCGCAGAACAAGTCTATGTCGCAGAAGATCAAGAGCCTCGACGCGCTCGTGCTTCAGCAGCAGGAGAACCTGTACAACATCGAGTTCCAGATCCAGGGCCTGGAGCGTAAGGTTGCCCGGGCGGGTGGCCTTCGTTCCGACGAAGAGGCGCGGGTGATGAACGCGAAGATCGCGGCGGTTCAGGCGATTCTCGACGAGCGAACCGAGGAGTTTGACGTGCTCACCGCGTCCGTCAAGCGAGCGGAGGATGACCTGTCCCACGCCAAGCGCAAGAACAACGACCTCAAAAAGTCAGCGAAGCAGGTGGCGGACGAGCTCCACGAGGTCAACCTCGAGTCGGACACCACCGCGAAGGCTGTGAAGGAGGCTGTGAAGGAGAAGGAGGATAAGATGGTGGCGCACGACGTTCTCAAGCTCGAGGTTAAGCGCCTGAGGGACCAGCTCAACGCCCGGTCCGACGAGGTGTTCTCGCTGGAGAACCGCAAGATGCAGCTGCAGCTCAGCATGGAGGAGCGGAAACACGAGGTGGAGGTGCACCGTGAGCTGCTCGCGGCGCAGTTGAAGATGGTGCAGGAGGATATCCACCGCGCGACACTCGAGATGCGAGAGCGCGCGATGAAAGTCGGCCGGCTGCAGAACAAGTTTGACATCCTCGTCAATAAGGTCAAGCGCGAGGAGGGCGAGGAGCACTCGCAGGCGTACTACGTCATCAAGGCTGCGCAGGAACGCGAGGAGATGCAGCAGAAGGGCGACACCCTGGATGCGAGAATTCGAAAAGCGGAGAAGGAGGTCAAGGCGCTCGAGGCGACTCTGGTTAAGATGAACGGGAAGAACAACGACTTCCGGGCGTCGACTCGGAAGGCTTCCGACGAGGGTGACCTACTCGCCACGCGCGCCGCGCTTCGGGAGAAGCTCGACGCGGCGTACGAGAAGATGAAGGCTGCCAAGGATGAGGAGACGGCGCTTCGAAGGGACCTCGATCGACACGACCAGCGGCTCAACGCGCTTCACGACGAAGCCGGAGCGCTCAACGGGTCCCTCGACCACCTCGAGACGCTCGCGGGTACATCCGAGGAGACGTTGCGTGAAGCCGCGACGACCGCGGAGAGCATCGCGGAAAGGCTGGCGGAGGCGAGGGACGAGTACAGGCGGCGCGCGGGCGTGCCGTTGGATGACGACGGCGCCGTCGGTATCGAGGAGTTGGACCTTCGAACGCAGGAGCTGCGCGAGGGGACGCGGGTGGTGGTCAGCGAGCTCAAGTCGGTGGCGTCGAGGCACCCGGAGCTGGCGAGTATGCTCGCGTCGTACGGCGTCAGGCTTCCGGGCGGCGAGGCGGTGGGCGCGTGAGGTGAGAGTGCGTGCCGACGGTCATAGCGAGCGAATCCTTTGAAACAAAGACGAGGATTTAAACAGACAAAACTTTCTCCGCCTCTCCTTACGGGTGCTCGGGTTCCCTCTGGTAGCTGCCGCGGTCGCGGCTGAACGTGTCCTTGGACGGGTCGAAGCTCTCCCGCGGGGACCGCACGCCGAGGCAGTCGGGACCCTTGCCGTACACGGTGGCGCCGTAATACTTGAGCACGTCCTCGGGGTAGATGCCCTTCTCGGACGTGAGCCCGTATTTGCCCATGGCCTTCGCGTAGGACAGCGGCGTCCAGTCCTTCTTCGAAGACTTCTGGTCGATGTCCGCGCCGTACTGCAGGAGTACCTTGATGAGCTCGATGCCGCCGTCGATGCCCCAGAAGATGGTGAGATCGCCCGCGTCGTTCTCGTAGTTGGGGTCGGCGCCCGATCGGAGCAGCGCCTTTGCCGCTTCGACTCGGCCGCGGTGGCACGCGGACATGAGAGGCGTGTACCCGTTCGGTGCGTTGTACGCCTCCTTGAAGACGAAGTTGACGTCCGCGCCCTCCTCGATCTTCTTATAGATGAGCTTGACGTCGTTCTGTGTGTTTCGCGTGGAGTGGATGGGTTAGACGGTGGTCGGCGGGCGGACTCGACGGTCGATCCGTCGATGGTTCACCGGGCGGGAGACGATTCGGCTTCCGTCGTGGCGCGCACCTTGATGATCGCCTGGAGCAGCTCCTCGGTCTCGCGACTCGCCTTCATTACGTTCGTGCCCTTCGCCTGGGGGTTGTAGTCGGGATGGTGCGAACCCTTGCCCTCGTCCCACTGCGATGCGACGGTCATTGGGAAGCTGGAGTCAGGCGGAAGGTCGGGCGCACGAGAGATTCATTCATCCGGTTCCGCCGGGAGATCGATGTCGCGCGGGACGCACCTGAGCGGCGTAGGCTTCCTCGATGGCCGACTGCCGCTTCTTCATGATTGCTTCCTGCGACGACGACGGGGCAGTATCGGGGTCAGATCGGTCGCGATGGGGTCACCCGACGAGGCGCGAGGCGGCTTCGGTGTTCCCGAGGCTGGGAGGATCGCGCGACGGGGAGGCGAACAGTTTCCGCGGCCGGGCCGGGGCGGCGCCGGGAGCGCTGTCGAAGGCAATCGCGCACCATCTGAGACGTCATGGTCGCGGATGTTCACGAGCGATCGCCCGATGTCTCCCGATACGAGCGTGCGTCGCGAGTGCGGGGCGCTTCGTCGAATGGAGCAGTGTCGTTCGTTATTCGATATTTCACAGGAAAACGCTCGTGAGAAAAAATCAAGTCAGCCAGTCAGCGACGTCTACTCGGTTGATGGTCCCTCTTCACCTCCGTACACGGCAGTGTAATCGACGCAAGGCACGTTCATCGCGCCCAACGCGTCCCTCCACCTCGCGCACTCCTCCCATCGCCCGTCCATAGCCGCCAGCTGAAGCCTCAGCGACGCCATCGACGGCGAGTCGCTCAGCCGGGCCCTCCCGGTTGGCAGCGAAACCGCGTCTATTCGCCCCATCGCGGCCCGAACCGCCGCGTGTAACCCCTCCCTCGCATCTCGCATCTCCTCCGGGCTCATGCGCGCCACGTCCCGGCGCATGACGGCCAGGGCTGACCGCGCGCGAGGGTCGAAACCTCCGTGCCGGTCGTTCGACGCGTCCGCCATGAGCGAAAGACGAACGTTCGCGAACCCTGTAAACAAAAGATGACGTCAGTCAAATTGCCCGTACGTATAAAAATAAACCGCACCGTCGGCGTCCCCGCCGGCGACTTCGAGCATCCTGAGCCGCCACAACAGAACCGCGAGCGTCGCTTGGTGCGCGATCGTGCCGTCCAAGGTGTACCGCGTGGCCCTCGACGGGGGGCGCATCGCGCGTCTCTCCGCGTCGCGCGCGAGTGTCCCGGACTTACCAGTCTGAGAAGAAAGCGCCGGGGACGCGTTTTCTGTCCCGTACAGGGCAAAGCCGTGCCACCTGTGCCGCCAGGTGGCCCACGTCTTGATGATCTCGAAGAAGAACGCGGCGGGACCCTTGAGCAAGGCATCGGCGAGGTTAGGCGGCGAAGGTTTTTTCGACGTCGCGGGGCCTTCGCCGTTGTGATAAGGGGCCAAAACGCGGAGCATCCTGCCGCCGCCGAACTGGTTTCTGAGGAACCGAAGGAATACGTCGAAAAGGCGCGGGTCGGCGAGATCGTCCCCGTTCTCAGGTGTGTAGAAGAACCCTCGGTACCGCGTGTCTCGCCCCGTGTACACGTGCTCCACGTCGTATCCCGGTTGGTTAACCGCGAACGAGGGTTTCCAACCGTCGGGGTGGACGCTGAGAAGGTCGATGACTTCCGCGGATACGTACACGGGCAGGTCGTGTTTCATCGCCGCGCACAGCCCGAGAATCGCCTCCACTCCCACGCCGTTTCCCACCGCGAACGGCCACTCCCGGTCGGAAACGGTCAGCTCAACCTCGCACAGCATGCATTCCGTATCGTCCGCCGGCCACCAGCCCCACATCCTCGCCTCGTACCCGGGGTGACCCACGCTCAGGTCCACGCGCACGTGAACCCCCCACGCGTCGACGTTTTCGAGCTCGAGCACCAACTCCTCCACCGCGCGGGGCGCCATGCGCAGCTCGCGTAGCGGCGGCGGCGCGACGGGCGCGGGCACCTCGGACACGGCGTACCCGTAGAAGCACCGGTCGAAGTACTCGATCGCCTCCAGCGTGTCCGTCTCGACGACGCCCCGCAGAGCCCAGTACCCTTCTGAGTGATCCGAGTATTCGTTTCTGTTTGAGTTCGTGTTTAGGAGTTCGAGGGGGTCGTAGTGGCCACCGCCCCAGTCGTCGCCGTAGTGGCCGGTGTGGTTGCTTGCAAACCTCGCGCGGATCATATCCGGCGGCATCGTCCCCAGCGCGGCGACGAAGTTGTCGAGCGATGGCGAACCTTCAAAGTCCGTCGCGAGCTTGGACCTTTGCCTGCGCGCCTTTATGACGTCGGGGTGTCTCGCCGGGTGAAGGCAGTTTCGGATGTATCGGTACGCCGCGTGCAGGGGCTCGCGGGCGTTCGTGTCGGCGTCGATGTCGTCAACCGCGTCGTCGTCCGGCTGGTGGCGGGGGAGGACACGGACCCATCTCAAGTGGTCCTCGAACGAGTCCTCGGCCAGCTCCTCGTCGTCGTCGTCGTAGTACTCGTCCAAGCCACCGGCGGCGTCGACGTCGTACGATCGGTTCATCTCCGCGAGCCTAGGTGAGACGGTGGCGGACGCGACGATCGGCAGGAGCCTGTCGAGTCCGTCGGTGACGGTGCAGAGCGTCGCGGTGAGGACGCGCGTGTAGCTGACGACGTGCCCTCGCGCACTACGAAAGTTCTGGTTGGGGCCAGGGTCAGGGATATCCACACAGTTCACGCGTTCGACGCGCGCGCGGCGGTACCCCTCGACGCTGTCGGACGGAGGGGAGGACGCGAGGCGACGCGCGTGCGGACGCCGTCGAGGGGCATCGTTGGGCACGGGATACCGCGCGCTGGCGACGGCGAACATGGAGCGCGGGATAGTGTGCGACGAGCAGTGAGGCCGGCTCGTCCGAGGAAGTGGGGCACACGCCAGGCGGGAAAAGCCACACGCTCGGGGAAGAAAAAATCTCCCAGTCCTAGTCAAGTTATCATAGATGGATGCTACCACCACTTTCCCTTGTACGCCCTCACCTGTGCCTTCTGGTGCTGAATCTTCTTCGACCTCGCAGCCTTGAACTCCTCCTTCTGGAAGCACCCGTTGCACACCCGTCGACCGGGCTTCACCCTGGACTCCCGAAACTTGACCTCCCTCGGCCTCTCCACCCCGCACGTGCCGCAGGGTACGTGCCGATCCGCCATGTGCTCCCTCGCGATCGTCGCCTTCTTCTCCAGCCGTTGATGGACGTTGAGGGGCGGTAAACGCAGCGGGTCGCGCCCGGGGAAGTTTTCATCCAGACGAACCTCGTGTCGCCCAACCTCCGCCAACGCCTCCTTTTTATTGGGAACCTTCACCGGGTCAACCTCGCGGCCGTACATCTCACCTTTGGCCACGTCAGCACCCGTCGCCCTGAGCGGCTTCGCCACGAACAGCTCGTGCTGCTCCACGCGTCCGAGTTCCGGTTTCCAACGCGAGTGGTGGCCGCACATCGGCGGGACGTTCTCCTCCGCGAAAGATTTCTCGTCGACGTTCGCGGCCGGCGCACCCTCACCCGTCGTTCGCTCGCCCCCCTCGGAAACACCGTCCCTCGCCCTCGGTCCCCACCGCTCCCACGCGGTTTCCCGCTCGCGCTGCACGGGATCCGCCCAGCACGGCGTGTCCGCGTCCGCCCTGGGTTTACCGGTCTTGTTCGGCAGCCTGGAGTCGCTGTGCACCCGCGTCGTCGCGTTCAAGCCGCGTCGACACTCGAGCGCAGACAACTCCCGCGTGTACTCGTCGATGCGTGCCGCCCTGTCCAGCTCGAGCTCGCGTGGGTTCATGAAGTTCGGGTCGTTCTCCACGTACGGCGAGGTAAAGTCCAAGTCCGCGTTCCGTGACCGCTCCTCCTCCATCTCCCGTTCCAGCGTGGGGTATTCTTTTGGGTCAAACGGGACAAACTCGCCGCGGTTCCGCCCGTAGCCGGCGTAGGCACGCGCGGGCATGAACTCCGTCGCGAGCCTCGCGCCGCTCCGCCGCTGCCACCGGCCGCTGTGCATCAGCGACATGTTGTCCAGGTTCGCCTGGGTCCACTCCGCGACGCCCTTGCCGCCGTCGCCGAAGCCGGCTCTTTTTTGCCACCGGTTGAAAAAGCCGTGTCGCTCGTCGGTGTACTTTGGGTCCGACGCGAGGTCCTCGCGCCGCGTCACCTGGTGCCTTCGCTCCCATCGGCCTGTGTGGTGTGGGTATGGGTCGGGACGCGTGTGAACGCCGGGTCGGGATGTACGCGTGGGGTGTGGGTCGGTTGCGCGACGACGTTTGGTCAAAGTTTTGGCGATTCTCATTTTGCATGGGCACCGTCGGTGTCGTGAAGTTGTTCGCCGCGTGGCGGGGATGGCGCGGGTGCGTGGACGTACCCGTGTGGTTCGCCCTGTACATATCGTCCCTGGTCTCGTGCGCGTTATCCGCCTCGCGGAAGTCCTTCACCGCCGGCCAGTTCACCGGCCCCGTCGCAGGCTCCGCGGGGGGCCACGCGGTGCCGGTCGCCAACGCGGCAGCCTCAGCCCTTCGCTGCTTGCGGATCTGACGCCGGAGCCTGCGCGCGGTGATGTCGGATACCGCGCCCTGTGGGAGGTCGGGGTAGGCGTCGGAGTACGTCGCGGCGTACGACATGTCCGCCGGGTGCTTCTCGCGCCATTCCGGTATCGACGCCACCATCGCGCGATACGACCCGCGCCGCTGCGAACTGAGGGGTACTTGCGATTTATTTTCCCGGGACTGGAAACGGTCGTTGAAGTTTTGGCTTCGCGGGGCTTCTGCGGGCGGGTGAAGGTCCTTCGAGACACTTTGAGGGCGCGATAGGCGCCGAACCCGACGGCTGGTATGTCGTCCGGGTCCAGCAAGAGGGGCAATCGGACCCCCGATGCACGCGGGGCGCCGCGAGAGTCGGTACGTACCACCCGTCCGCGAGGAGGACCGCGTGGGCCCCACCCTTCGTTCGTTAGCACATTCGTCGTTCAAAACTCGCCCGAGCTGACGACCGCCTCCCCCGCCCTCCCGCGCGTATCGCAGCCGCGCACGCCCCGCCGACCCGAGCACGCGCCCACGCCACCCGGCGAGTGGGTCACCGGTCGCAGGGGCACGCGCCCGGTCACCTCCCCGGACTTTGACCCGCGCGATGTCGCCGCGGGCACCGGCAACTGGGGGATGCTCACGCCAACCTTCGACGCGCAGTTCAACACACCGGAGGGGTCTTGGCTGACGGGCCCTGCCGACTTTGCGGGGATATCCGGCGGCCCACGGAGCGTGGCTCAGCCCGGGCGCATGGGCGCGGCGTCCGCGTCGCGACGGCCGGGTGCAACCCCGGGGGGATCCAGTCGCAGAGTCGATGCGAGTTTGAGAAGAGACGCGGCCATCGCCGCGGCGAACGCGGCGAACACCGGCTCGTTCGCATTCGGCAGGTATCGAAGCGGCGAGGACGACGACGACGCGGGTCCATCTTCCAACGTTGGTTCATCTTCCAAGCCCACGCCCCCGGCGGAGAGACCGAGGGGGGTGACGTTCGGCGAAGACGACGTCGCGTTTGTCTCCCGAGCCAACGCGAGCCGGACCCCGACGATGATGGACGGAGGATCCAAGGAGTACCCGTCGTCCCCTGACATGAAAGTGAGGCTCTCCGCGGCGATGGAGGCGCTCCGGAACGTGCGTGTGGAGCTCGAGGAGAAGGAGACGAGCTTGGGGGACCAGCTCGCGGAGTCGCGCGCGATGCTGATGATCGCCGACCAGGACCTGGAAGAGGCTCGGCGATCCAACGGTGAATTGACGCGCGACTCGGAGGATGCCAAAGGGAGGGCGGACGCGCTGCGCAAGGCGCTCACGGACGCGCTCGCCAAGATCGAGGCACACGCGCGGGAGGCTGCCGTCGCGACGGCGGCCGCGGCGCGTCTGAGCCAAGCCGAGGAGTCGTCGGGACGCGTCGAGGCGGAGAACCAGAAACTTCGCGAGGCGCTCGACCAAGTCGAGTCGAGGCTGGCCGACGCGGAGCGCGCGCGTGTGGACGCGGAGACGGCGGTGGAGAAGCACGTGGACTCGGTCAGGGACGTCGAGGGCGAGCTGGACGCCGCGCACGCCGAGATTGACGCCCGCGTGACGCGTGAACGGGAACTGGCGGACCAGATCGAGTCGCTGTGCGAGGCGCTTCTCATCAACGAGGGTAAAACCGTCGGCGGGTCCGGCGTCGACGGCGCCATGTCCGTGGAGGTCGCCCGGCTTCGCCAGGAGCTCCGCAAGTCCGAGCAGGTGCTTCGCGACGCGTCGTCGCGCGCGGAGACGGGCGGGTTCAAAAGAGCGGAGTACCTCGCGGCGATCGAAGAGAGAGCCGCGGGGGCGGAGCGCGAGCGCGACAGGCTGCAATCCATGATGTCGCCGATGAGGGACGAGCTCGAGCGGCTCACCGCCATCGTCAACGAGAAAAACACCAGCGTGGACCGCGCGTCCGCCGCGAGAGAGCGCGACGTACTCCTCGCCGAGCTCGAGTCCCAAAAGGATGTTGTCCGCGAGGCTATGGCGATGAACGCGACGGCTCGCGCGAGCGGCGGCGTCCTGGACCTCGAAAAGTTGGAGGAGGAGCTTCGAGCCGCCGAGGCGGCGTTGGTGTCGTCACGCGCCGCTGAGCAGGTGGCGTCCATCGAGGCAGAGGCTGTGCGCGCGGACGCCGCAAAGCGGGTCGAGAACGAGCGAGAAGCCGCGCGAAGGGAGCAGGAACGACTCGCGAAGGAGCACGAGGCTATGGGTCAGAAGCTCGGGGAGACGAGGGCGGATGCGGCGGAATCCAGTCGCCGCGCCGACGACCTCGCGGCTCGCGTGCAGTCCCTCGAGGCTCGGTGCTCCCAGGCGGAGGCCGCGAGAGATGAGGCGTCCGCGCGGTTCGCCGCCGCGGCGGAGGGCGAGACGAACCTCGCGGCGCGGTTGAAGGCGGTTGAGGCGGCGGCTGCGGCGAGGGAAGCCGAACTCGCCGAGCACCTCAAGACGGCGAAGATGACAAAGCTGATGTACCGATGGCGGAACCAGTCGACGTCGCACGCGTTCATGTCGTGGCGCGACAACGTTCGCGAGATCAAGCGAACGATGCGGGTCGTGGAGAAGGTGGCGGGGCGGTGGCGGCGTCTTCAGCTCTCGGTACCGTTCAACGATTGGCTCGACGTCGTCGCCGCGGCGAAGGAGGAGCGAACGCGGCGACGCCTTGAGGAAACCGAAGCCGGCGCGGAGACGTCCAAGCGCGAGGCTGCGGAGTTCAGGACCCAGGCGGAAAGGCTCGTGTCGGAGTTGAGCGAGCTGAAGCGCCGAGGGGCGGACGCGGAGGCTGCGTTGGAGCGCGCGAAGATTGACGGCGAAGATGCGGCGAAGATGATCGCGACGTTGGAAGCCGAAAAGGAGGAGCGCGACCGGGCCCGGACCGTGGAGGCGGAGGCTGGCGAGAACAACATACGGTACCTCGCCAACCAGCTCAAGACCGCGGAGAAGGACGCGTCGTCGCTCAAGCAAGCCGTGAGGGACGCGGCCGCCGACGTGGAGTCGTCCGCGGCTGAGCTGGAGCGCGCGAAGGCGGCGGCGGCGGAGCGCGAGGCTGAGCTCGGTCGCCGGCTGCAAACCGCCGAGAAGGATTCATCGGCGCTGAAGCTGGCCGTTCGGGACGCCACGTCCAAGTTCGACGACGCCGCCGCGGAGCTCGAGCGGCTCAAGGCGGCGTCGGTGATTCGAGAGAAGCAGCTCGCCGAGGACCTCAAGACGGCGAAGATGACAAAGCTGATGTACCGGTGGCGGAACCAGTCGACGTCGCACGCGTTCATGTCGTGGCGCGACAACGTTCGCGAGATCAAGCGAACGATGCGGGTCGTGGAGAAGGTCGCCGCCAGGTGGCAACGCATGGAGCTATCCGTTCCGTTCACCAGGTGGGTGGAGTGGGTACGGGACGTCGTCGACGCTAGGAGGGACGAGGAGCTCGAGCGGACCAAGGATGACGCGGATACGATTCGGTTCGAGGCGGAGAAGCTCGTGACGGAGCTCGGCAAGTTCAAGGCGAAGGCTCGCGACGCGGAGGAATCCGCCGCCGCGAACGAGAAACTCGCGCAGGATGCCGCCGCGGAGATTGAGAAGCGTCGCATGAGCGCGGACGCCGCGGAGGAGTCCATGTTCAAGGAACTGGAGCGCCGAAAGGCCGTCGCCGACGAATCAAAGCGCGAGGTCAAGAAACTCAAGCAAGACGTCCGGGCTCTGCACGAGACGATCGCGACGCTCGAGACGGCGGAGCGAGAGGCTGTCGAGCGATTCGCCGCCGCGGCTGCGAACGAGACGAAGATCGCGAAGGCGCTGAGGGACGCGAACGAGGCGGCGGAGGCGAGGGAGAGTGAACTCTCCGAAGAACTCCGGTTCGCCAAGCTCGCGAGGATGGTGCACCGATGGAGGAACCAGTCCGCGTCCAGATCCTTCGCGGCGTGGAGACAGAACGCGCGCGAGATCGCCCGTCAACGCCGCGCGATCGCCAAGGTGGCGACGCGGTGGAACCGTCTGGCACTCGCGATCCCGTTCGAGGACTGGGTGGAGCACGTGGACGCCGCGAGGGCGAAGAGGCGGGAATCGGAAGCCGCCGAACAGACGACGCAGGCGGAGAGGCTCGTGGAGGAACTCGCCGCCGCGTCCGCACGCGCCGCGCAGCTCGAGGAAGACGCCGCCGAGCTCCGCCGGCGGTGCGACGTCATGGACGGGCGCGAGGCGGAGATGAAGCGGCTGACGGACACCGCCATGCGGGACGCGGCGGCGGCGAGGACGGCGGCGGAGCGGCTGGAGAAGGAATTAACGGAGGTTCGCGCCAAGCTCCGCCGATCGGAAAACGCTCAGCGGATCGACGCGACGTTGGGCGGCGGCGACCCGAGGCGTCACACCATGCACGCGCCGGGTGTTGGATCACCCGCGCCGGGTGTTGGATCACCCGCGCCGCACGCGGACAGCGACACCGACAGCGACTTCTCCGAGTCCGAGGCTTCCGTCCCGGGCCCGAGAACGACCCCGGGGGTGCCCGCCGCGACGAGCCCTTCGTCCGAGGCGGGAACCGCCGCGATGGTGAGCGACTCGGTCACCTCGTGGACGCCTTTCCGCCTGCCCGCGCGACCCGGGGTATCGGGGCGTGATAAGCGGGACGCGGGCGGCGCGCTGGCGATTCGCTTCGCCGTGTTCGCGGCGTGGATCGCGGCTGCGACGGCGTTTGTCGTTTGCGTGGCGGCTTCTTTTTACCTGGGCGACGACGCGAGCGACGGACACGCGTGCAGCCGTGGACGCGGGGTGGTGGCGTGGACGGCTGGCATGCTGGACGAGCTGTTGTCGGGGACTGTTAGGGCGCGGTACAGGCCCGCGTGTGGTCTCGCGATGAGGCCGTCGTGAGGCGGGGCGAATCGGCGGGGGTGTTGGCAAACGATCCTTGTCAGCAAGAAAAGAAACGCCTGGAGAATTGCGGCAACGGTGCCCTCCCGAACCGTCTTGGATGGAACATGCGGAATGACTCAAGAATAGACCGTCAAAATATACCATAGAGGCAATCAATCATGAGATCCATATCCAAAACCCTGAATGTTCCTCGACTCTTCGGCACGCGCCCAGACTTTCAGCGCGAGCGGCAACACCCTCGCGTGCTTTCGTCCCTTTCGGAGTCGATACTTCCGATGGCAACCGCCCACGCCTCAGCGGCCATGGCCGCCGGGCCCGCTGTCGATGCCCTCCGCCGCAAGGTGCGCGCGCCAACACGGTTCCCAGTCACCAAATGTTTTGGCTCCGGAACGGCACGCTCGGGTGCCGTCGGTGCGCGATCTCGGTCCACCCGACCGCCCTTCATCCGATCTCACCCTGACGGCATCGCCCCTTTTCCTCCCCGTTTGACTCAGGCGCCTCGCGTCTCCAAGGCTCGCGCCAACAACGTCCGCGTCGTGTCGCGCGCCATCGCCGCCCCCGAGGCCCCCGCCGTCACAAAGCGCGTCTTCACCTTCGGCGACGGACAGGCCGACGGCGACGCCTCCATGAAGACCCTCCTGGGCGGCAAGGGCGCCAACCTCGCGGAGATGAACCGCATCGGCCTCTCCGTCCCCGCCGGCTTCACCGTCACCACCGATACATGCGCCGCGTTCCACGAGAACGGCGGCGAGCTGCCCGCCGGGTGCTGGGACGAGATGCTCGAGGGCCTGAAGTTTGTCGAGAAGTGCATGGGAAAGAAGCTCGGCGACCCTGCCGATCCCTTGCTCCTCTCCGTCAGATCCGGCGCGGCGGTGTCCATGCCCGGCATGATGGACACCGTCCTCAACCTCGGACTGAACGACGAGGTCGCCGAGGGCCTCGCCGCGAAAGCCGGCGAAAAGTTTGCGTACGATTCCTACCGCCGATTCCTGGACATGTACGGAGACGTGGTCATGGGCATCGAGCACCGCCTGTTCGAGCACGAGATCGACTCCCTTAAGAAGGAGAACGGTGTCGCGCAGGACAACGAGCTCACCGCGGAGCACCTCAAGACACTGGTCGCGAGGTACAAGAAGGTTTACGAGTCGGAGGGCAAGATGTTCCCGCAGGAGCCGCTCGAGCAGATGCGCCTGGCGGCCGACGCGGTGTTCGACTCGTGGAACAGCGACCGCGCGAAGAAGTACATGGCGATCAACCAGATCGTCGGCCTGAAGGGTACCGCGGTGAACATCCAGGCGATGGTGTTCGGCAACATGGGCGAGACCTCGGGCACCGGCGTGTGTTTCACGCGCAACCCCTCCACGGGCGAGAACCTCCTCTACGGCGAGTACCTCGTCAACGCGCAGGGCGAGGACGTCGTCGCGGGTATCCGCACCCCGGAGGATATCCTCACCATGAAGTCCGCGCTCCCCCAGGCGTACGAAGACCTGGTCAGGAACACCGAGCTACTCGAGAAGCACTACAAGGATATGCAGGACATCGAGTTCACCGTGCAGGAGGGTAAGCTCTACATGCTCCAGACGAGGAGCGGCAAGCGCACCGGCGCGGGAGCCGTGAAGATCGCGGTCGACCTCGTCGAGGACGGCATGATCGACAAGAGGCGCGCGGTCCAGATCGTCGAGCCCACCCACGTGGACCAGCTCCTCCACCCGCAGTTCAAGGATGAGTCCGCGTACGCGGCGGACGTCATCGGCATCGGCCTCCCCGCGTCACCGGGCGCCGCCGTCGGGCAGGTGGTCTTCGACACCGAGACCGCGGAGGAGCTCAACTCGCAGGGTAAGAAGTGCGTTTTGGTGCGCGTGGAGACCTCCCCTGAGGACGTGGGCGGCATGAACGCGGCGGAGGGTATCCTCACCGCCCGCGGGGGTATGACGAGCCACGCGGCGGTTGTCGCGCGCGGCTGGGGCAAGACGTGCGTGTCGGGCTGCTCCGAGCTGGTGGTCGACGAGGAGAACAGGTGGCTCTCGCTGGGCGGCGTTAAGCTTCACGAGGGCGACTGGTTGTCCCTCAACGGCACCACCGGCGAGGTCATCCGCGGCCAGGTTGAGCTCGCGCCGCCCGCTATATCCGGCGACTTGGACCAGTTCATGACCTGGGTCGACGAATTCCGCCGCCTCAAGGTTCTCGCCAACGCGGACACCCCCGAGGACGCCAAGACTGCGCGGGATAACGGCGCCGAGGGCATCGGCCTCGTCCGCACCGAGCACATGTTCTTCGGCACGGGCGAGCGCATCATGGCGGTGCGCCGCATGATCATGGCTGCCGACACCCCCACGCGCGAAGCCGCGCTGAACGACTTGCTCCCCTTTCAGCGGGAGGACTTCGAGGGTATCTTCCGCGCGATGGACGGGTGCCCGGTGACCATCCGCCTGCTCGATCCGCCCCTGCACGAGTTCCTCCCCGACGGTGACCTCGACGAGATCGTCGCGATGCTCTCTGCGGACACCGGCGCGGACGAGCACGAGGTTGTCGAGCGCATCGAGAAGCTCGCGGAGATCAACCCCATGCTCGGTTTCCGGGGATGCCGCCTCGCCATCACCTACCCCGAGATTGGCCGCATGCAGGTGCGCGCGATCCTCGAGGCGGCGGTGGCGGTGCATGCGGAGGGTGTCGTCGTCGTCCCCGACATCATGGTCCCGCTCGTCGGCACGCTCGAGGAGCTCAAGGATCAGACGGCGATGATCCGGGAGACGGCGGCGGCGGTTTTCGGGGAGAAGGGCGCGGAGGTTGCGTACAGAATCGGAACCATGATCGAGATTCCCCGCGCCGCGTTGATGTCCGATCAGATCGCGACGGAGGCGGAGTTCTTCTCCTTCGGAACCAACGACCTGACGCAGATGACCTTTGGGTACTCGCGCGACGACGTTGCCAAGTTTCTGCCCACGTACCTGGAGCGGGGGATCCTACAGCACGATCCCTTTCAGGTGCTGGACCAGGCGGGCGTGGGGCAGCTCATCGAGACGTCGGTGAAGCGGGGTCGCGAGACGAGGCCGGAGCTCAAGGTGGGCATCTGCGGGGAGCACGGCGGCGATCCATCCTCCGTCGATTTCTTTCACCGCAAGGGTCTCGACTACGTGTCCTGCTCGCCGTTCCGCGTGCCAATCGCCCGACTGGCGGCGGCGCAGGCGGCGCTCAACAACGAAGAGTAAACGACGAATCAATTCATTTTCTAATACAAACGTACACAATACAAACGTACACACCACCGCCGACATATCTCCCGGTCCGCATCGATGTCGTGCCTTCTGTTGTTCAGTGGAGTTTCGTCAGTCCTCCGCGTCGGGAGGCTTGAGGGCCCAGTTCGGGGCTTTGTCCGCTTCGTACCTGTAGTCGTACGTGAGCTCCTCCCCGGGCGCTATGTGCTCCTTGGCGAAGATCCCGACCCTGTGATCGCCGCGGGCCATGAGAACCTTGGCGTAGCAGTTCGGGGTCGCGGAGTGGTTCGCGAACTTGAACTTGTTGCCCTTGACCGCCGCGTCCAGCACCCACTGGTCGTTGAGGTTGAACAGGAAACTCGAGTTGAGCTTGTCGTAAATCTTGCCCCGGCGGTCCGCCTCCGTCTGCGAGATGAGCTCGCCGGTGTACTCGCCGAGGAGCTCGTTCTTCCTCGCGCCGTTCTTCAGGAAGCAACCCCATCCCTCGACGCCGGATAAACCGAGGCACGCGTGCTTGTGCTGGCGGAGGTACAGCTTCATGTTGCCGCACTGCTCGTTGGGGTCGGTCTTTGCGGTCGGTCCCTCGGTGGGAGCCTTGGGAGCGTCGGGCACCGGCGCGCAGATGTCGGTGAAAGGCCAGCCGTCCCTGCGCTCGTGCGAGATGAGCTCGGCGGCGTGCGCGCAACGCTTGCAGATGTCCGGGTCGCACTCGCGAGCCGCGGCGAAGCAAGGGCACGCGCGGGTTCCGCACGTGCCCGTCTTGCAGTTGCACCCGGGAAAGGCGTTTGCGCACTGCGAAAGCGGCCCGCGGCAGCTGCAGTACTTCTCGCAAAAGTTCCCGTCGCTCATGCACGCGCACGTCTTCGGATTGCACCCGCCCGGGCCGCAGTCGCACGGCGTGTACTGGGTCCACACGTGGTCCTCCTCGTTCGTCATGCGCCGGCGAATCACCGCGGTGGTCGCTCGCTTGCGCTGGGTGATCCACCCCTTCCGCTTCTTCCCACCTTTTTTCCTCCCGCGGCCGCCGCGGCCGTCGTCCTCGGCGTCGCCCTGGTGCTCCGACCGCATCGCCTCCTCCTCACCCTCGCGGCGGAGGTCGGAACGGAGGCGGGTGTACACCTCCGTGCACGAGGGTCCATCCACGGCGCGGGCGATGGCGCACGGGTCCCCGTTCTCGCCGTACACGCCGCGCATCTTGACGTAGTACGACTCGTCAAAGGACGACCAGCGCGGTGTCTTGTCCGGAGTCGAGACATTGCATTCGTTCGCGGGGCGATCGTTCAGAAAGTCAACCTCCATCTCGGCGGCGGCGGCCCTCCCTTCTCCCCCCTCGCCCCGCCCGGGTTTAGTCGGCGTGCTCCGCGTGACGCGCTTCGCCGCCGGCGCCGTCCTCGCCTTCTCCGCTCTCGCCGCAGCGGCCTCGCCGGCCTCGCGCTTGATCCTCGCCGGGTCGAAGCGAATCGGGGTGCCGGCGTCGGGGTTGTCGTGTCGCGCCGCCGCCGCGATGAGCCAACACCCCGGACCGCACGCGGGCTGGGCGAGCGCGGGCGAGTCCCTTCCGCGGGAGGCGCCTCCCGCGGCCGCTGCCGCTACGGCGGCGGCAGCCTCCTCCGCCTCCTTCGCCGCGCGTTTTAAAGCCTCCATGTGGGTCTTGGATCGAGGGTGCGGGTTCTTGTTCACCGCTTCCTCGCCGAGTTTCACGACGGGTAGGACGTGCCCGCAGCCGTGCAGGTTGCAGTCGTAGTGGTGGCACCTCGGGCAGTACAGCGTGCGGAACGAGTCGAGCGCCGGGTCCACGTCGGGTTGCGGCGGCAGTTCGCCGTGGATGTCCTCCGCCGGGTCCGGCTCCATGAGGAACCGCCACGCCACCAGGTTCCACAGCTTTGTCTCGCGCGAGTACTTGCGCATGACTTCCCTGGCGGACGGGAGGTTGGTAGCGTCCGCCATCCCTCGGGTCTCGCGCCGCGTGATCGTAGGTCGCGTCACGTCGCCAACATCGTCGTCGCGTGTGTTCCCCTCATGTGTGTTCCCCGTGTGTGTGTTCCCCGTGTGTGTGTTCCCCTCATGTGTGT
>ENA-UOXV01002508-UOXV01002508.1-marine-metagenome-genome-assembly--contig:-NODE-2508-length-23890-cov-7.141557_pt1 | contig 23890 bp, 24 predicted proteins | sample MGYA00238165_ERZ766961 | MGnify/ENA primary metagenome ERZ766961 (study PRJEB28924, sample SAMN03173240) | marine metagenome | biome: Marine; feature: Water; material: Subsurface seawater | place: North...
CGAATTTTCCTCGACGCCCACGTATCATGCTGGACTGGTATGGCCGTTGGAAGTCGTGCCCCTTTCCCAAACGAAATTGGGCGTTTCTAGAATGTGTCTGAGCCACAGGGCTTTTAGTCACAGGTGGGCGCCAGAAGGTTGTCTGCATTCCTAGATAGAACAGTGAGGAGGCTAGCAGAGAAAGATGCGATAGTGTGAGCGAACTGTACCCTGTTGTCATGACGCATGTGTGTTATCGCGCATGCGGCACGGTGCTGTTGCCCCCGCTGCCACGTGACTGATTCTAAGTCTGTATTGCCTTACGGACCTTCTGTCCTTCAGTCACTTTCTGGTACCGTCTCCTCGGCAAGGAGTCCTTGGAAGGGACTTTTCGCCCTCACCTTGTGTTTTCAGTGATTATTGTCGGTAATCACAACGTAACATGACTTTTTTTACATCACTTTCTATTTCTATCTTCTACAATGCCCAGCACTTGCTGGCGCGCGTTGCGATACTCAGAGAATTCCTGGCGCTGCCCTGTCTGGCGAAAACGAGGTGAGCCCCGCCACCGCAGCCGAAAGGCCCATCGACACGCCAACGACAACAGTTTTGCGAACCGCCCCCGCCACGCGCTGCCGCAGCGTGGGGCTACCGCGTGCAGGTGTGCCAGCCTGCACGGGCGTCTCTCTCGGAGGCTCGGGCAGATCGACAGAGCGCGTCACTGCGGATGGCGACGCCGCAGCGGCCGTCAGCGGGTGTGTCGAGCCACTGAAAGTGCGCTCGCCCGGCTGCTTGCCCATCAGCGCGCGCAGCCTCTCGAACTCAACCTGTCTCCACACCGCCGACTCAACGTCGCGCAGCAAAGACAGCAGACTGGCCTGACAGGAGCAGGCCACATATGTTGCCGGGCGCTTTGCCTCGAGATCGCTGACGCGCTCTCTCTCCTGCCGAAGCTGCTGTGCCAGCGCTCGCGCATTGTCTGCTTCGTGTGCGGCCTTTCGCGTCTGTGACACAACCTAGGCCACAGCGATCAAGTGAGGATACCGCCTAGAAACCGTGGGGCAACTCCATTGAAGCTTCGCTAGTGAGGTGGGCAGTGCCAAGGTGAATGCTGCACCGGCTCGGCCGGTTCGGTTTGGTGCAGAAACAGACGGCCGCGGTAATTCTTGTTAAGGGCGCGACACCCTCAGTTTTAGGGAGACCGGTAGGGGGCGCACCAGCAATGCCAGGCGCTTTTCCTCTGGAGTCGACGGGATGAATGACTCGTCTACCGAGACTTCTGACACGCTGGAGCAGCCTTCGAAAGGGCTTGCTCTAGGATCCTCTCCAGGACCCTCGAACAGCTCACGCACCGGGATTGAATCTGATCTGGCTGCACCTGCCCTGTCCAGCCCAGGAGACCGAGCCCTTGACGTTGGAGATAACGAATCGTGCAGCTCAGCGAGCTGAGACTGCCAAGGGATGGGTTGCACACCAGTCAGACGTGTCAGGTCCCCAACAAGTTGCGGTGAGTCGCTCGTGGGCGAGTCAATGATGTGAGCGAGTCAAATCACCTCTGTGCGCCGCTGGGCCTCTCGCGCTTGCGAAAGCTCCTCCTGCAGCGCCTGGAGCGACTGCTGCAGTGAGCGCTGCGAAACTTCGCTCGCCTGCGTCACGCATTTCGGTTTAAATTTTTTAGAATGTCTGTCCTCTACCATGCAGGCATACAACGAAGGACATGACTAGAAATATGTGATTGCCCGCACCTCACAAACACTTTCAGCCATTTGCCGTGCTTGCTCGATCGATTCGAGCCTTTTCTTCATAGCAGAGATCTGAATTTCTGCAGACCGCAACTCCTTGCTTTGGGCTGCAATTTTCACTTCAGCCTCCTGAAGGCCAGCCTGCGCCTTCTCGAGCTCAGCGCGCACTGCGTCGCGTTCCCGCTCTAGGGCTGCTCCCGAAGCAGCGTCTCTCAAAGCAGCGTCTCGAAGCACCGCATCCTGAGGTGCAAAGTTGGGAATTTCAATGAGATACCAGACCTATTGGTCAGATGATAAAGAATTCGCAAGTTGCAAGGTGCGCCGAGTACTCACAGCGGTGGCAACAGAGCGAGAGGAGAACTCCGTGACCGGTGAAGCGGCGTTTGCCAGCTGCGATGGCTCGGTCCCTGAATGAGATTTTAGGAGCGCAGTGCTACCTGTTTCACAATCAGAGAAATCGAGTGCCGCTTCTCGGAGCGCACTGTCGCGCTCCTGGTCTTCCTGTGCCCAAACCAGCTTGTGCTCCTCGGCAGTCAGCGATGCATCCAGTCGCGCCACCTCTTGCCGCAGCCGCTCACCGACAGTCTGCAGTTCTGCAACCAATGCTTCAAGCATGGTCTTCTCTTCGAGACTCTCCCGTGCAACGGCCTCCTTGGCCTCCATTTCAGAGCGCATGCGCTCGATGTCCTCCGCAGCAGCCGCCAACGCTATGTGCCCCATATCTTTGGCCTTAGCAAGTTCCCGCTGTGCAGTTTTCTCGCGCACACTAATCTCACGCAGCAATTCGTGGACAGAGTCTAGCTCCCTCTGCAGTCGCGCTGCTTCAGTGCGCGCGCCTACCTCGACCGCCAACGAGGCCTCGAGCTCTCGTCTCTGCTCGCTCAACATCTGATCGAAGTGCGAAGTCTTGCCACGTTCCCTCTCAAGGTTCGATGTGGCCTCGACACACTCGGTTCTTCTCCTTTCAAGCTCGCTTACAAGTTGGCGTCGCCGGTCGCGCTCGTCCTGTAGCTCACGTCGAAAGGAATCCACATATACCGCAGCCTCTTCGAGCCGTGTCGATTCGGACGCCTTCACAACGGCCAGCTCATCCCGCAGTTTTTCAATTTCTTGGATGTAAAACTCTTTCTCCGCGACTGCTAGATTCAGCCTCAAACGCTGCTGTATTCCTTCACTTTCTTGCGCTGCTACTTCAGCAGCTGTCGCCTCTGAACACCGTTGAATCTCCTCGATAGCCTGTCGCCCCTCAGTAATGGCCTCTTGTCGTGCACGCTCTGCGGAATCACGCTGTGCACTGGCATCCGCAGCGAAGTCCACCAACTGCGCCCGTGCCTCCTCAAGGTGCTCGCGCAATTCATGGGCTTCCTTTGTGCGTACCTCCTGTGCTCTTTTCTCTCGAGCGAATTCGTCTTCCAAATTTCTGATCTCGCCTTGTAGCCGCCTGCACTCTGACTGCGTCTCACTGGCTTCGCTCTCCAATGAGCGGCTCCTCGCTGACTCTTGAAGAAGTCTCTCTGCCATTCTCCGCACATTGTCCCAGCACATTTCGACTTGGTCCTCGATTCCCTTCAAGAGAACGTCAAGCTCTATATTTAAACCTCCTTGGACGGACTCCACCTCTTTCAACTGGCTGCGCGCTTCCTTAAGGCCAACGTGCAACTGCTGTTTCTCACAACGCCATTTCGATTCCTCTGCTTTCATACTTGCAGTGTTAGCCTGAAGCGCAGCAACTTCCTCCTGAAGCTCTTCCGATCGAAGGTTTGCTAAGGTAATCTGTGTTTGCAGCTGGTCAATTAGACCAGCTTGCGTCTTAGTTTCGACGATCATGCGCTCCACAGCTGCTGTAGCCTCATCGCATTCGATTCTGCTCCTTGCAAGCTCGTTCACAAGATGGTGTCGCCGGTGATGCTCATCATGCAGCTCACGCCGTAACGAGTCCGAAACCCCCGCCAAATCTTCCTGAGCTTGGGATAGCTGCCTCGCAAGAGTCTCAGCACGGGAGTATTCCTCCATACGTGCCGTAGCCTCCGCACTTTTCTGTTCCTGGGCATCGTGTAGCTCCTGGCTGCGTAGCGCAAGTTCTCCTTGAAGGTCAATCAGGCCTCTTTTTGCCACCTGTAAGTAGATTGCCAAAAGGAATCAATCCAAACGTAAAGATTTTCCTGTCTCCGAAGTCATGCATTGTAAATCAATACTAGTTCAAACAATACCGATCCTGGCAAGTGTTACCTCCACGCGGTCCTCGAGATCCTTGCTTCGAGCTCGTTCCACAGCGAGAGCATCACAAACGGATTGAAGCCCCTGTTCCGAGTGCTTTCTTGCCGTATTTAGCTCCTCTTGCAACCCCTCAAGCGAAATGGACATACTTTGAACTGCCTTCCTTACTTCCTCGTGCTCGATCCTTGTTGCTTCATGCGCATCACGCTCATCCGCCTGACAACAAATCGAGTCGGGGCAAATAAGAATTTTTCACAAGTAATCACAATACCAAATATTCAAAATGGGACAGATTCGACCAGAGCAATGCGTGTGTTTTCGCCTTTCAGGAGAAGATCTGTGATTGCGGCTCCAGATTTTCTCTGAATCTGGCTTAGCTCCTGTGAAAGGCGGTCACACTCCCGTAGGCATGATACTCTTGCCGCCTCTGCCGACGCCAGTTCATCTTTGAGCGATGCAGATGCCATTATAGAAGCAGCGACTTCGTTCTGTAGATCAGCGACTCTGGCTTCTGTGCTCGCGCGCACTTCCTTCAACTCCTCCTCAAGCTCTTGTACCTTCGCCTCAGACTCTTCGACAGCCCGCTTTGTCGTGTCACGTTCGATCAACAACTCCTTGGTCACACGCTCGAGCTCATCTGCCCGCTTCTCGCTCATCCGCGCTTTGTCCACATCCTTGGCAAGTTGTTCACCCTCTGATTTTGCTTCTTGAAGCTTACCCAAACATTCCGCAAGATCAGCCTTCAACTGCCGTGTTCCTTGAGACAGCTCATTGTTGCGCTCCTTCTCAGATGCAAGAGATCGAGCAAGCTCTTTGCCCTCTGCCAGCAGCTTTGAGTTATCCAGCTGAGAGGAGGCCAACTGCTTCTGTGCAGACGTGAGCTCGTTCTCCAGGCGGCTTGTCTCTCCGGCTGTAACCTTCATGGACGCTTCCATCTCCTCGACCTGACGGCTGAGAACGGCTGTCCTGCTCTGCAGTGCCTGCCGCTCATTCTCTAGCGATGCGACTTTGTTTGACTCCTCTTGCAGATCCTCAGCCACAGCTGTGGCACACGTTTTGGATGCCGATAGCTCCTGCTCTAGCTGTCCGGCCGCACGCTGGAGCCCCTCTACCCGTTCTTCAGCCAGCCGCGCCCTGTCCGACTCCTTGGCCAGCTGCGCAACCAGCGCGTTGGCGGCCTGCTGCGAAGCAGAGAGGCCGTCACGGGCGCGCGCCTTGCTCTCATCGAGTTCCACACGCAGCGCGACAAGCGCCTGCCCCATGTCTTTGATTTCTTCCGCCTCTTGTTCTGCTCGGCGATATTCTTGTGACATCCCAGTTTGCAATTCAGCCGCTTCCTTGGCCCACATCGAAACCTTCTCTCGTTCCAGTGCTAGGGATGTTTCAAGTGTTGCCACGTCTTCCAACAGTGCTGCACGATCCGTCTCGGACTCAGCAAGATTCAGACGACACCGCTCGAGGTCATCTTCAGCGTCAGAGATGCGCGACAGCAGTTCTGAATTGCTGGATTGCACTTGTTGCAAATTCTCCTTCAACTCCGAACACTCTGCCGTGGCTTCGACATGACGACGTTGAACATTTTGCAACTGCATGGACAGATCATTTCGGACCTGCGATGGGACAATGATTCTTTTAAGACCCACCACCAATAGGCTGTAAGTGAGTACATCGAATTGAACACTGCACATGATCCTTACCACTGTGAGTTCGGCGCTTGCGCGGTCGAATTCAGCTGAAAGCTTTTTTTGGGCCATCACAGCCTCGTTGAACCACTCCTCCGCTTGTTTTTCTTTTTCGCAAAGAGTTTTCTCCAACCGCACAACCTGCATCATATTGAGAACCATTAACATCCTACGCATACAGAGTTGCGCGCACTCGAAAGAATATCATCCTCGGACAGATCTGTCACCTTATTCAGTGCAGTCAGACGGTCATCATTGCTCTGTGAAAGTGAGCTGCGCAGTCCCTCGCATTCGAGCTGAGAATCCACCTACAGTCAATGCAATTCCTTACAAACGAGCTAAAAAGTATTGGAATCAAAATGACAACCAATCATTTCAAGATAGTCGAAATTTGAGAACGACAGTTCACCAGAGAGCTCTGAAGAGTTGCGACGGCTTGTTGTAGTGTATCTACTTGAGTCCGAGCAGAGCTCTCCTCTTCCACAAGAGCAAGATTTTTACCTCTCATAAGTTCGATGTCTTGTTTGCATGATTCAAGTGCTTTCTCAAGTTCTTCGCTAGTCGAACATGCCCCCTTGAAATACCAGGAAACGTTTCAGTGGGAACACAGAGCAATTCGTAATACCCGCACGAAACTTGAATAATTAAGACTGTTGCAAACCTGAAGACGCCGTGCAAGCAGCTTGCCTTCTTCCAAAAGTTTGGCAGCGTCTTTCCGGTGAAATTCGACCTAGTTCAGAAAGCTCAGTTTCAAGAGAGTTATACGGATTCGACCTTTAGCGTTCGGAAGTGCAGCATCATTTTTGGTCGCTACAAGAACCTGAGCCTGCGACCGCTGTAGTCCCTCTGCTGCATCCGCCTGATATTTCTCAAGTCAGACATGCATGAAATGCGAATCTAAGGCCAACGAAAAACGTCAAAAGTACACGAAAAAGCTAAGGCAATGCAGAGAACACCATCGGGAGTACTCACCAGAAATTCTTTGAGACTGCTCAAATGCTTTTGATACTGTTGCTGAATCTCAACGCTAGCTGCTGCTAAATGTGAAAGCCCTTCCAAAGATCGAATCTGACAAAGCTTGAATTCACGGTGGACTGCCTCCAACTCCCCAGCAACCTGCAATATGCTTGACAGCACAGACTGCAGTCGATTCTCTGCTTCTGTTTTTAGACTGGACACTTCCGCAACTCGAAGCTTGAGCCGACGAATTTGAAACTTTGCCCCATCTTCCTCCGATCTCTCTTTTCCCAGCTCCCGCTTGTATATTGCTGCTTCCCTCTGTAGATCAGCGACTCTGGCTTCTGTGCTCGCGCGCACTTCCTTCAACTCCTCCTCAAGCTCTTGTACCTTCGCCTCAGACTCTTCGACAGCCCGCTTTGTCGTGTCACGTTCGATCAACAACTCCTTGGTCACACGCTCGAGCTCATCTGCCCGCTTCTCGCTCATCCGCGCTTTGTCCACATCCTTGGCAAGTTGTTCACCCTCTGATTTTGCTTCTTGAAGCTTACCCAAACATTCCGCAAGATCAGCCTTCAACTGCCGTGTTCCTTGAGACAGCTCATTGTTGCGCTCCTTCTCAGATGCAAGAGATCGAGCAAGCTCTTTGCCCTCTGCCAGCAGCTTTGAGTTATCCAGCTGAGAGGAGGCCAACTGCTTCTGTGCAGACGTGAGCTCGTTCTCCAGGCGGCTTGTCTCTCCGGCTGTAACCTTCATGGACGCTTCCATCTCCTCGACCTGACGGCTGAGAACGGCTGTCCTGCTCTGCAGTGCCTGCCGCTCATTCTCTAGCGATGCGACTTTGTTTGACTCCTCTTGCAGATCCTCAGCCACAGCTGTGGCACACGTTTTGGATGCCGATAGCTCCTGCTCTAGCTGTCCGGCCGCACGCTGGAGCCCCTCTACCCGTTCTTCAGCCAGCCGCGCCCTGTCCGACTCCTTGGCCAGCTGCGCAACCAGCGCGTTGGCGGCCTGCTGCGAAGCAGAGAGGCCGTCACGGGCGCGCGCCTTGCTCTCATCGAGTTCCACACGCAGCGCGACAAGCGCCTGCTCCATGGCTGTAAGTTTGGTTTTCGTCTCATCGACGTCTCCTTGTGCTCGCAATTTTGTTGCCTGTGCCACTTCTGCAGCCACTTCAGCATTTTGCATTTGTTCCTCTAGCTGCTTAACGAGCTTGAGCATCTCTTCACGAAGGTCACTTTCCCTTTGGCACAATGCATTCAGCTCTTCACGCATTGTTGCGGCCTCGCGTTTTGAAACTTCAAGCTCTTTCGCATTACCCAATAGTTCTGCTGATTTCCTCTCAAGTTCAACGGTCAGCGTCTCGCAGTCGGATTTTTCAGTGAGGTTTCGACGGACGGCATCGTCTAGTGCCCGCTGTGCCTGAGCAATGCCATCCGATGTCGCTAATTTGCTCGCCTCAAATTCTCTGCGTAGTGTCTCGAGAGCCTGATGCGCCTCAAGCAGCTTACCGTCGAAATCTCGTTGCATGATCATCTCCTTCTCTTCAAGTATTTTGCGAAACTTTGCTTTTGACGATTCAAGCTCTCGACGGTCTTCAGCAAACTGGCGGACGATTGTTTCTTTATGAGCGCGCTCGTCTGACAAGGTTGATCTCAAGACCAAAGTTTCTTCTTCGCGGCTTTTTTCTTGAAGCTTGGCTTTCAAATCTGCTTTGCACAAGGCTTCTTTTGCCTCCACCAGCTGTTCTCTCACCCTTGCTGTCTCACCCTTTTGACATTCTACATCGCGTTTCAGTTTCTCAACTTCTGCGAGACCCTTGCGAGCCTTTTCCAATTGGCGATGCAAATCCTCGACTTTTTTAATCGCAAGATTCTTTTCCTCCTCGTGAGCTTGAAATTGCCTGCGGAGTTCTTTGCTCTCCAATCTTGCCTGGGAGAGCTGCTCTTTTCCGTTCTCCCTCTTATCCTCAAATTCTGCACGCAGCTCATTAAGACTTGCCCATGCATCTGCAACGCTGGTCTGCGAATGCCTTCGCGCTTCGAAAATATCCTTTTCATGTTTCCGCATGCTCTCCTGTAGAGTCGTTTTTACAGCTTCAAGCTGATTTTTCAGCTCATCAAGCTGAGCCTCTGCGCCCTTTTGCGTTCCAGCGGCCTGCCTTTGCATTTCGGCAAGTTGAGCTTGTGCAGTATTGGCCCGCTGTTGCTCGTGCGTCAGTTCCTGGAGCAATTGTTCAGCATCACGCTGTGCGTGCTGAAGACTTTTGACCTTTTCTGCTGACTCTTTGGCAGCCTGTTCTGCGGTGGCCAGCCATGATTCCAGTGTCCTAATCTGAAGCTTTTCCGCAGTGTTTCCAGCTCCCTCTGTCACAGAATCGACCACTAGCGAAAAAACCTCATTCATATTGCTGACAACCTCGGTGATTTTGGTAGCATGTTGAGAGCCGTCTCGCTGTAGGCGCCCAACCTCGTGCAGAACGTTGGTCTGCACCATCAGCTCGGCTTGAAGCATTTTTGACCACAGCGACACAGCCTCATCCACAAGTTCCACAGTGCTCTGCGGAATCATGTCACATGTCAAACTTAGGGGCTGAAGCAAGGCACTCAGGGACAGAGCACCGCTGGGATGGTTCAATGCTGTGGACTGGACCTTGCTGTCGTCTGGGCTCGAAGGTCCAAACCAGCTCACATCACCTTTGTCTACCTTCTTAATTATCCTGTCTTTGACGAGAGCGAACAGGTCAAAAAGTCGACGCCTTTCCGCAATTTTGGCTGTCGCCATTCTTGAAATATGCACATCGATCATCAACCCTTTGGACTTTTCGACAGAAATGACAACTTCTTCACCTGTCGCATCTTGGTCTGTCAGATATTCTGGCGGAGCGACCATTCTGATCCTGTCAGCGAGAACAGGACAAGGCCTATGATAGGAGCGGGAATCGAATGACCTGGCTCGTCGTTACCTACGAGCAGTGAGGAGACGTTCTCCGGTGATACCGGCAAGTGGTCCACAGCAACAATTTTGTCTCCTGCCTCGCAGGGAGAAATTCAGGCAAGAGGGCGCTTAGCGTGCCATGTTCTGGAGCGCCGGGCGTGGGTGTCAGGAATCAGAACCTCTGCTAATTTGCGAGGCATGCGCGGGTCCGCCAGGGAGGATTTCGTCAATTTTCGTGCCAGTGATCATGAGCCCGACAGTAGAACGGTTGCTGTTGCCTACTTCGACCGGTGCGTTGTCATGGAAGGCCATGTGCACTGCCTTGGCGTCCTTTTCAAGCATGCGCGTCAATGACCTACACAGGCGTCGAGTCTCCCCAATGTTTTGCTTCATATCGTTTATTCCTGCATTAACTGGATCCATTCGGTCTCCAGCTGGCGCTGACGGCACTCCAAGCTCCCCAGGGCCCTTCATCGAGACCTGTGCAGAGCCCCCTTAGCAGGAAGAGGGATCAGATCCATCCGCCTGCACGACTTGCCACGACACGACTTGCTTATTGCAGCAGCTTTACACAAGGCTGTCCGTAAATTAAAGCTACAAGGCTAACCTCCGCAGGCCGCTGACTCCTTCGTCGCTCGGACTCGTCAAGTGATCCAGAAATCGTGGGGTTCTCGTCAGAACACGTGGAGCAGAGAAGTGGATCAGTGATGACGAGGAGCCTGAATATGTTTCGACAATTTGGCAGCGTGCTGTGTTCTTCGGCGTGCCACCCTGCGTTCAGACCCGTGCGCCGTGCGGGAGTCTTCACGCAGAGTAGGGTGTGGACGCGGGCGATGACCAGTGCGCCGCGGAAGTGGGATTTATTTGAAGCGGACGCGAGTATGTTCTTACCCGAGACCTCAACGTCTAAGCTGGTCGTCTTTGTGCGTCATGCTGAGGGGCTGCACAACGCTGCCCACCGAGAGAATGAGAAACTTTTCTGGGAGGAGCTCTGGAATTCCCCAAAACTTTGGGATGCTCCACTTACCGACCTCGGGAAAGAGCAGGTCGGCTTCATTTGTGGCACTTTAGAGAGTCATCACACATCTGTTCGCGTGTCTCAAATCACCCCAATTCTGAGAAGAGCTTGTGAAGGTCAGGCTGAATGCGCCTGAATCTCCGAGCGTGCAGAGCCGACAGCTTGGACAGTTGCTCATTGAAGAGGGAGTCGATGTCGATCTCGTTGTCGTCTCGCCTCTTACTCGAACCCTCCAGGTCGGACAATGCGTGCAACTTGGCCACACTGACCTGTCGCTCAAAGACTGAACGATAGGCTTTTCTTTGCGCGGCAGCAATGCACTGACGGCACACCCCTCCAGACTGCAGCGCTTAGCTTTGGCGAGGTTGATGCTCGCGTACCGACGATTGCGTGTGAAACTTGCCGCGAGCGCATTGCCGAGTATGCGTCTGAGGGGCGCTCCAAGACCTCCGAGCTCAAGGCTCAGTGGCCGTCGGTCGACTTTTCGGAAATGGCTGCGGAGGACGACCCCATGTTTGCGCACAAAGAAGACGACGCGCTGGTCGGCCAGCGGGCGCTGAAGTTCCTCGATTGGCTGATGCAGCGCCCAGAGCAGCGCATCGCAGTTGTTTCGCACAGGTGCGCCTTGCGCCCGTATGGATCAGCTACGTCAGAGTTGCATGCGTGCTGAACTTTGTGCCAATCCGAGCAGTGTGTTCCTGCAACAGCTCTACATGCAGTTCCAAGACAGCCTTCCGCGCGATTTCTTCCAAGAACGCCAGGTGTGCTGCGTCTCCTCTCCGCCCCAGCCAGCGCATGACCCCTCCACTTGCTCTTCAGCGCTCGCGGCCTAATCCCCGAGCTCGGCTTGCAGGACTTTGCGGCCATGAAGATTGTCGCCGTGTGCCCCAAGCAGGGCTAGGCGCACCGTGAGTTCCAATGCAAGACAATAATCTGAATCAGGATGGGGTCTGCAGTCCGACTTCACTGTACGGCATCGCTTAGACCTGTACAGAATTTACTCTCTTGCTATCCTTGGCCTGGCCCCACCTATGCGTCACGGCCTAGATCTCAAGAAGCCCGTCAGTAACATCCTTACGGGCATGTCCCGTCCCGGCTGCCAGCAAACGCTCTCGCAGTAGACGCTCACGCATCTCCGACTCCATCCCGCGCCCTAGCTCCCTCGCTGTATCCTCACGCACCAACTGGGCGTCCGCCTGGCCTGGCGGAGTCCCGGCTCGAGGCGTCGACAGCCGAGGCGTGCCCGGCACAGAAGCACCCAGCGGGGCGCCCCCGCGGGGCGTTGCGGGCCCCGGAGTCCGCGACGGCGTGCGAGCAGGCGTGCGCGACGGCGTGCCTCGGTATGATGCGCGGAGCGAGTTGCCCAGGGGTGTCGAGTCACCTGCTTGCTTCCCCAGCTTGGCTGCGAGCGCGCGTGCGGCGGGCGAGAACTGCGGCGTGCCAGGGGCGCCACGCCTCGAGGGCGTGTGCTTGCTACTTGCGCTCCTCGCCGCCAGCGCGGACTTTTCGACCTTCTTGCGGTGCAGCTTCTCGGCAGCCTGCTCCTTGCTGGTCGCCCCTTGCACCCGGAAGGGCTGAAACGACGGCATGTCGTCCTCGGGCAGGATGAGCGGCGTACCGTCGACGCTGCCCCAAGTGAATTGCGGTGCGTCGTCCACTCCCGGTGCAGGCGACGGTGTCAGCAGGAAGTTGAATCCACCGACTCGCGGCGAGGCCGGGACCTCGCCATCACGCATCGGCGTCGCAGCCGCTGCCTTGGCAGCCTGCTCACCCTTGGCGGCTAGGTTGAGGGTGAAGGCCTTGCCAACGCGGGTCCCACCACTGCGAACAGAGAACGAAGTGAGAACGAGGGCGCAGGATCAATGCGGGTCGGGTGCGGCTGCATGAGGGAGGCAAAGTTGAGCACAGACAAGGGGAGGGCGAGCGTACATGTTGACCACTTTCTGCGGGCGACGTGCGACTTCGGGAGGCTCTGGTCGCTTGAACTCCGTAGCGGGGACAAACGACATGAGGGAATCGTCAGGGTTGTAGTTCGTCGACATGGTTAAATTCAGGGTTGCATCCTGCGCAGAGAGCCGTATGTGTCAGTACACGCATTTGCACTCAGAACGGAGCTTCATGCACGCTGGTGATGCACGCACTTGTTGCCGTGGACCGTTGGTGAGGAGGAGCTGCTGACGCATGTTGTGCTCTGCGGCCTGCTCGTACACCCAGCGGCGGCGCTCCTCCATGGTTAATGAGTCCTTCAGCATCACTTGAGATGCAGACTGGTTGTCCTCGCTCGTGTACTTCCGGACGAACTCATCCAGCGAGCGCTTTTTGGTCACTCGTTCCACCTCCTGGTCTTGCGCGCTCTGATCCTCCTCGTCGTCTGCATTGACTACAGACGGCGCAATCCCTGCGCCGCGTCCAGGCGTCGCTGGTGCCGGTGACCGCCCCCACTCACCCTCTGCCGCAGCTCCGGGTCGCGGCGTGGCACTCAAACTCGCGCGCCCAGTAGAGAAGCGCCCTGGCGTGGCAATGGAAGTCCCAAGCGGAGTCTGAGCACACTTTTTGAGGTGCGCTTCCGCCTCGCGTATTCGCACGGGGTCCCGAGAAGACACGGCGTCCTCGTACGCCTGCTTTGCACGGAGGTAGGGGAGTTCGGGGAAGTAGTCTCGCTCAATTATCGTCTGGATGGCGGACGTGTAGGTGTCCTCGTCAAGAGCCTTTTGCTTGAGCGCTGTACGTGCCCCTGGACCTCTGGGAAGCGGTTTCTTGAAGACATCGTCGTTGCCATCCTTGCGCGAGACGACAACCTGCCCTTCGTCCGTCGCCTGGATCACCACCATCCCCATCTCCGGCACCTTGCGAGTCGACACGGGTGTAGCGCCTGCCGCGCCCGAAAGCACGGATAGGCACGACATCGCGTTCGATTGACCGAGCTGGGCGCGCTCCTACCTGCGGCGCAGGGTTGGCGCCAGGTCTTGCCGGGGTTTGCTCAGCACGGCGTTGGCTAATTTTTTTCAGACAGCGTGCACGAAGGTTTGTGGCACCGCGCGTAGCTAGCGTCTCAGAAGGATGCAGAACACAGGCGTGACAAACTCGATCCACGTGAGTGTCTGTCCGATCCCCTGTACACTTCCCTGTCCCGCCTGCGAAGAGTGTCTGAGTTTCGATCGGCCTTGCCCAGATGACGTGTGGCGACTTCAAGTCGCACAAGTCGTTCCTGCCAGACGAACAGTATGGAATTTGTCTCGACAACATCGTCAAGGCACGAGAACCCAATAGTTTCATTCGCGCGGGTCAGTCTACTGTCAGCGAACTGATGGGCTCTCTGATTGCCGTAACGGGAACAGGGTTGCACGGACATGATCGTTCGGAATCCCGAGGGCAAGATTCTCCTGGGACGGCGTTGCGTGCATCCACAACCTGATTGGTGGTATATTGGTGGACGCATCATGCCAGGAGAAAGCCCTTCTCGATCCTGTGCTCGGGTGGTAAAGCGCGAGTTGGGTCTCGAACTGCCCAGCGAGCGTTTCGAGCCCATCTGCGTCATGTCGCAAGCGTGGGAAATGCGTGAACAGGAGCCGCAGAACCACGGTCGTCCCTGGCGCCATGCATGTGTGACTCAGTGACTTGTTTATTTACATATCACAAAGAGTAGTCAGCACAGCGATGGTGGAGAGATCCCACATGCCGCCTGACTCAGCAGCTGTGTCGACAGGGACATGCGACGTGAATCTTGTGCTGACTCTCGAGCTGAATCCTGAGGAATGCAACAACGTGAAGCTGGACGCCCAAGAATACCTCGAGAGCAAGTTCGTTTGCCTCAGCCTATCCAAGCGTAGACCTGAGGCTTTCTCACAGAGTCGGCGCAGCTCTTTTCGTTCTGCACCGTTTCCAGGGAGATTTGACTCTGACGGGGTATCTTTGCGTGCGATCCTAGATGGGTCTACCCGGAGGAGATTGAAGGCGGCAGCTACCATCCCGCGCTGCAGTACGCGTCAAAGTCTCTCCGTTCGCACCTCAAGCTCAAGGAGCTGAGGTGCGCCAAGACGAAAATGGCCTTCCCGCACGGCACCAGCGCCCGTCCCGCAGGCCCGCCGTGCCCGTCGCTGAATTTACGCTGCGTCTCGGGGGCAGGACGGCGGCGGCGAGCGGGAAAGACGACACCGCCGTGGCTGCGCTCGCGCGCGAATTCCTCGCGCTGACTGAGCCGCCAGCCACTGGGGTCAGCGCGTACAAAATCAAAAGTGCTGAGAAGCAGTATGAGGGGGGGGTCACGGTGGAGCGGATGTGAGCACGACGCAGGCCGTCCACGATTTGTCTGAAAGTAGATCTCTTAAAGTGCACATCAGCGGGCTGTGTTGCACCACAAAACCAGCACATCTGTGTGCCGATGGGCTTGGCTCCCGATAGGCACTCTCACAGCTTCGGTCGCGACGCGCCTGTGCGTTGGGCGGCTCTTCTAGCGTGTGCTATTTTGCCAGCCTCGCAACCAACGAGCACCTCCTAACACCCCCCTGCCCCTCCCCAGCCCAGACACAGCGCGCGAGCACGCTGCGCGCGAGCGCGCAGGCGGCTACTCGATGAAGTCGAGGTCGCCGAGGAGGAATACGTTGGAGGGCATGGGCAGGCCGTTGGGCGCGAGCACGGTGACGCGCTTCCCCTCCACGTCCACGTCCTGCAGGACCACAAACCCCGCGCTGTTGGCGGACGCGAGCTCTTGCACGTCCTGCGGCTCCTGCCCGGCCACCGCGAGGATCCGGCGCACCATGGACGCGTCCGGCTCCACCTGCTTGACCTGCGGCGCCGTCCCGCGCCTCAGCCCCCCGCGCGCCGCGGAGCGCCGCCGCGGGGCGCAGGCGGAGCCAACCTGGGTGTGCGCCTCGGCAGCCTGGAACCCGATCGGGAGGGCGTCTTGCGGCGCGATCTGCGCCGCGGACACTTGGAAGAGGCGGAGCTGCGCAAAGGGCAGCACGATCGGGCGCGGACAGAAGAGCCCCCTCGGGCCGTAGAGGTACTCGTGGACCAGGCGCTTAGCCGTCGCCTTGCGGTGGCCCGGGTCGACCGTCACCACCCCGCCGCTCTTGGGCAGCTTCAGCACCTTGACGCTCTGCCCCCGCGCGCGCGCGCGTCAGCGCTGCGCGTGGCGGCGCGCGCGAGCGCACGCGTAGCGGGGCGGGGCAGGGGCGGGCAGGGCACATCGTCGGAGGCAAGGTCGCGGCGGAGGTCGCAGAAGAGGCGGTCCATGTCCATGACGAGGACAAGGTCGGCGCGCATGGTCTGGGCGGTGGAGAGGAGCAGCGAGTAGGACGCCGCGCACGTGACGGAGAAGGGGAATGTGTCGATGACGCAGCCGCCGTGGCGGAACTCGGGGTCGTTGGCCTCGCGCGCCTCGAGCCGCTGCGTGAGGTCGGCGACGAGCGAGGAGAAGAGGTCGGGCGCCTGCGCCACGTCGCGCGCGCCGAAGAAGTACGTGAGCGGGACGCCCTCTGGGAGCCCCTCCCTCTGCGCCGCGCACACCTGCATCGCCCCGAGCGCGCCCGGCACAAAGAATCCGCGCGCAACGTCCAGGTCCACCAGCGTCGGGCGCTGCCCCACCCGCGCGGCGTAGTTGACCAGCGTGCGCACCACGCTCGTGCGCCCGGAGTCCGGCGGGCCCACCACCATCACGCGAGGGCCGCGCACGCCGACCGCCTTGGCGTCCGCGCGCTCCTGCTCCAGGTAGGCGTGCAGGTTCGCGTACGCGCGCATCGGCGTCGTCTCGCCGACGTAATTGACCCGCGCCTCGCCGAGGATCGAGATGGAGCACCCCTGCCACGAGAAGAACGCCACCTTGGTGTGGACGAGCTCGATCGGCTCGCCGCGCGCCGCCTCCGCGCCAAACACCTCGGCGTAGCCCGTCTCGACCGTTACAACCACCGGCTTGGCCTCCACTTCGAGGCGCAGCTCCTGGCACTCCTTGATGAAGATCATCTGCTTCTTGGGCGGCGCCTTCTCCGCCGCCGTCTGCAAATCCCCGCGTACCTCGGGCCCCCGCCTCAGCGACTCTACTAGATCCGCCGTCATCGACGAGGCCGCCTTCGCCTTGCTCTTGGTCTCGCCCTCTGTCTTGCCTTTCGCGTCCGCCTCGCTCTTCTCCTTCTTCACCTCCCCAGCCGCCCCCTTTGCACGCTTTGCCGCTCCCGCCTCCGCCGCATCGTCGTCTGCGGGTCGCTTGCTGCCCGCAGTGTCGCCGACCTCCTCAGACGTGTGCGCCGCGCCGGACTCGCCGTCCGCAGCCTTGTCAGTCTTGTCAGCCTTTTCGTCCCAGCCTTTTTCCGTTTCGGTCTGCTGCCCCGCCTGCAGTTCCGCCTCCATGTTGGCCTCCCTCTCCTCCTCGGCCTCCGCGGGCGGGTTAATGACAAAGTCCGGCAGGTCCTTTTGCTTCTTGGACGCCACGGTAAGGCTCATGCCTTCCCGGCGCTTCGGCCACCCAATGAGGCGGGTCTTGAAGTCCTTGACGGGCTGAACGATGTTGGGCGCCTTGCGGCCGTCGCCACGAAGCTTCTCCATGTCGAACTTGAGGCCGACGAACCAGTAGTGCTCGTACGGCTCCTCCTCGCTCGCGCGCGGCTTGAGAAAGTTGCGCTGCACGGGGTGCGCGCGCTCCACGTACGCGTCGGGGTGCCGCTCCATGAGGTTTACCACCGAGCGCACGTTCGCCTCGGTGAAGCCCTTCCACATGTCGTAGTCCGCCTTGGTCGGCGCGATCGCCTGGATCTGCAGGAAGTTGGCGTACTGCTTGAAGGAGTCCAGCGGCTCAAAGAGCTTGGCCCAGTCCGCCTTGCCCGTCTCGATCTCCTTGATGATGTCCCGCCCGCGGCAGAACTGCGCGCCCAAGCCGCGCGCTGTCAGCCGCTGGGCAGCCGCGGAGAGCGCGGGGCCGGGCGGCGGAGGGGGCGTCGGGACCGCACCTCATCCACCATGATCTTGAGCGTTGACTTGGACACGTTGGCTGTCGCGTTCTGAGCGGGATACACCGGCGTGATGATGGGCATCACGTGCTGACGGTCCCATCGCTCCGTGGTCTCGCCGCACCACACCTGCAGGTTGAGGTCGTTGGAGTTGGGGTTGATCTCCGTCAGGCCCACAGGCTGCGGCCACTTCCAGCCTGCATAGTACACAAAGAAAAAGTACAGCAGCTTGCTCGGGAGCGCCTTCGGGTACAGCTGCCCAATCCGCGCCGCCATGATTTCGAGCGAGATGCCGCCGAGGAAGCCGAGCACGTTCTTGTACACTCCACGGCGCTTCGCCCAGAGCTTGAGCGCACGGATGCAGAACTTGAGCGTCTTCATTGTCGGGACGAGGTTCTGGATCGTATCCGTGACACGCACACCGTTGAGGGACGTGACACTCTGTGTGTCGACGCCTCTCAGGTGCCGGTCGTCCGTGACATCGAAGTCCTCTGGAAGCTGATTGCACGGCAGCACTGCCATCGCGAGATCGAATTCGAACTCTGCGGACGAGGGGAGCGGTGAGGCGGCATGAGCACAACGAGGCAATCCACAGGGGTCTTTTGCGGATCGAGTGTGAAGGGGAGGACGCACCGTCCATGGAGAATTTGATGACGGGAACGCGCGCCTCTTCGACGGCGATGAGGTCGGTCACGTCCTTGCGCGCCTTGAAGGTGGGGTAGAGGTCTCCGAACATGTCCTTGCGGTCAACATGCCGGCACACGACAAGGACCGTATCCATGTCTGCGCCGGGAAGATGAACGTCAAGGCGGTATGAACCGAACGTCCGCAGCTGAAACGACCGACCCTCCACGTAATGGTCCATCACCCCTTTCTTCTCGTAAACCCGCTTGATGAATTCGCGCACGATCCCGTTGAGCTTTCCCAGGCACTCTGTACGGCGCTGCGACTCCTCGTCACTGGGCAAAAGATTCTCCTCTGTCATCAGCTCCATCAGTCCTTCGTTCATCCGCATGTCCTGCGGCACGCAGAGATGTGAGCAGTTTACTTGGCAAAGCTAGTCCGATGCAGAGGTTGCAACTATGCATCTTCGACGCACAGGCCACCGCTACCGCTCGCAGATTGCGCGTGTACTTGTAATCCTTGTCAAAGACCAGACAAGGCTGCCCTTCCTGGGCATTCATCGCGGCGCCGGGTGCGCGCACTCGGTGCCGCGCAGCGCGGGGATCCCGCGGGCCTTGCGGATTCTGCTTGAGTTGAAGAGCCTTGGCGCGGGGGGACCCACCTTCTCAGACGATTCAGCCTGTGAGAGCGGCTGGCTCACGACCTGCACAAGCCCTGCCATTCTGACGCCGTCCGAGCCCCAGCCCGCGGCAGAAGCCTGCTCCTCCCTCCCCCGCTCCGCTCGCCGTTCGGCACCTCAGCGCAGTAGCGGCAGGCGCGAGAAGGAGGTGGCAGCAACGTTCACAGTCGCTTTCAATTCCCGTTGAATGTACGCCCCCACAGCGACACCTGTACGGGTGCTGTGCGGAACGATGAGAGGCGCACGCCCCGGCAAGAGCACGCTCAGCCCGTGAAGGTTGACTTTGGTGAAATGTTGTGGCTCAAGTCAATCCAGTGTGTCCCTCGACGTCAACGGCACTGCTGACGGAGCGACCGGCGGGCGTGTCCCAATGGATCTCTTCGCCTGCTGCCGCAGCCGCGGGTTGGAGAAGGGTCAGACGCGCACGATGGATCCGGGTGCTCCTGTCGAAAAGCTTTGCGGGCTCGGAATCGCCTTCAAGCCGAACAAGCAGGGGACTCTCACAGTCAAGCGGCTCGTCCCGGGCGGGCCCGCGGCGCTCGCAGGCACTGTCGAGGTCGCGCCTGGCGCCCGCCGCACTGCTGCGCACGCCCATTGCAGAGCATATTTCCAACTAGTCCAGCTCCAGCTCCTATGCGTGCGGTCAGCCAGACGGTGAGGTACTGGTTGCGTGTGATGGCAGACGGGGGACGCGCTCCATGCGATCGACGGCGTGAACGTGGTCGGCATGGAGAAGCCTCAGGTGCACCATGCCTGCCACTCCGCCCATCGGTGTCCTTGATAGGTAGAAGCAAGCCCGTGAAGCTTGCCTCTGCTGCACATCGTGGCGCGGAGCGATCTTGCGAATGCCAGCCCCTTCCGGACTGCCTGGTCGGGCAGTCGCTGTGTCTCTGTGGCGTTCCATCTTCTCTAAACGATTTTTTTGCACACTACGCCCGTCATGTGCGTTCACATCCGGGTCTCTCGTCTCAAGATCTGTCGCACTGCAACAGGTGGCGGACCTTCTAGTGGGTCCTCAAGGCAGCACAGTCAAGCTTCGTTTCCTGCGCCCGGTTGGGAATTCGACCAAGTTTGTAGGTAAACGCACGTTCTCGATGCATTGGATTTAATGTTTCTCTCGACCCCTTCCCAAACGTGGGACCCAGTAAGCCCAGCTCCTACGCACCTATCGAGCGCCTGTCCGCAACCACGAGGTTGACAATCTCTCACCAAGCGGTTTGCGGCTCCGGCAGACCTGGACTTGCAACGACAGCCATTCACAGAGTAACGGCTAGTGCGCGTGAGGAGGCCAGGTGTGTGCAAGTGTCAGAGTAAACAAGTGCAGAGAGGCGCCGTACGCAGCATCGCAGACGCCAACCGACGCACCCGCAACGCTTCACTCAATTCACTGCAGAATTCACTCATCACCCTGCAGCAACCGGGACACCTGCCTAACTCGGCACGTAGTCTGCAAGCTGGCGCCGCGCAGCCTCAGACGAGATCTCCCGGTGCGCCTTGCCGGCTGCTTCCCGCGCGACGTCCTGGCGGACCGGCGCGGTCAGCGCCGCGCCCTTCGCGAGCTTCGCCCAGTATCGATCCTGCTCCCGCATCGCGGCCGCGCGGGTAAGACCGTCCCCCTGCAGGCCGCGGTGCACGTCTGCCTCCGCGGACAGCACGCGATGCGTCTTGCCAACGCCGTTGCTCAGCTTGGCAAAGTAGACCCCCTCCTGCGCCCGCGCCCGCGCGGCCGAGAGCGGCGCGCGCTCCGCCGACGGGCGTGCCTGCGGCAACGGCTTCTGCGACATGGTCGCTGCCTTGGCTTTGTTTGCCTGCGCAGCAAGCGCCTTGAAGTACTGCCCCTGTGCCGCACGTGCGGTCCGCGCGCTTTGCGTCACCGAGGGCACGGCCTGCATGGTGTGCCCGCGCGCTTGGCGCTCCAGCTGGCCCTCGCTCTCGTGGCGGTAGCGACGCTGATCGCGCCGAGCCTGAACCTCGCTCCCCTTCTGCGCCGCATTCATCCGCTTGATCGCGTTCTCCTCTGTCTCGCGCGCCGCCACCAGCCGAGCGCGCGCGCGGTCCTCCGCGTGCTCCTCCACAGCGATGATCCCTGCCCGCTTCGAAGAGCGCAGCGCGTCGTAGAAGGAGTTCAAGTCGTGGCTTGCATCTTTGCCACCATACATCGCCAGGTGGTGGCCCGGCCGCGCCCTCCGTTTCACTGCTCTTGTCCGCGTTCCGGGCAGGCTGTCGTAATACGAGGCAAGGTCGTCATCTGCCTGGCGCGTCGAGAGCTTCCTCTCCGCTGGCGCGTTGCCAACGTAGCGCGGCGCATGACCCGCGTGCGCACCCCCCAAAAATGTGTTGAAAAACGAATCCAGGGCGCGGCGGCTCGACCGGTCGGAGAGTTCGCAGCTGCGCCCAAGGCATCCCGGATCGCCAACCGCCCGAAACGCTGCGTCCCGAGAGCCAAGGTCGTTCAGCAGCTCAGTAGCGCGCGGAACACCATTCATCACCACTAGAGAGACACACGCAAGCGCCGTAAGCGCCGCGGCGGTCCCTCCCAGGGCGCGCAGTCTTCCAAGCCGCGGCATGACGACGCTTCGCCCTGCTCGAACGTACCCCTCTTACACACATAGTAAAAAATGTCACTGGAGCCATTATCCACTAGTTTGTGTCCAAACGGACAATGTTGTCGCGCGGGCACAGGCGCGGGGCGACGGAAGGGGGCACAGAGCACAAGTAGGGACGTGCTGCACTTTCACATCGCAACGAAATGCCAAGAAAGCCGCCAAAGGTCGATCAGACCGATGTCGCTTACGAAGAACTACCGGATGCCCGGAGCGCCGGCAAGACCCGCCCAGCGTATCGCCCGCCCCCGCAGATGGCTGCGGCCGTGACGGGTAAGACCCTGGCAGCTGGGGTGCCCTCGTCAAAGACTTCCAAGGCAACGGAAGGAGGATCGCAGAACTCGAAGTTCAGCGGCTCGCTTATGGAAGTAGGAACCGCTGCCAAGGCCAGCCCACCGGCGCCAGCGAGCAACAGCTACAAAGGACAAGGTCATCCGCGGCGGGCCTTGCCATCGGAGATCAAGCGGGCCTCATCTGGCGACGCACTTAAGCCTGAGCTCAAACACCGGTCTAGCGATGCGTCGGATCAGCCTCCAGCGCGGGCGCAGTCCAGCGAAGCTGCTCCGCTACCAGATGGGGACTCCCCGAAGAGGGTGACCGGGTCTGCCCCCGCGCTCTCCCTCCTGCCGGAGCTCGTGGCCTTCATAGCCTGCATCGCCACGCGCTGGAATAGAGGCCCCTGTGCTGACGGTGCTTGAGCGCGCAGGCTGCAGCGCCTGCTCGCCAAGGGCTCCCAGCGGGGCCGGGAGGCGGTCCCCTCGGCAGACTACATGTTCCAGAGGAAGGCCGGGGGAGAGGAGGCGGGCGTGCGCTTCACCAAGCGGTGGGCCGAGCACCACCGGGACGTCTTGCCGCGCCGCGCGCTCTCCGCGGAGCCGGGGTCGGGCCGGGCGCTGTCCCGCGCCTCGAGCGGCAGCGGGCCCGCGCCCGACGACCCCCCAGAGCTGGCCGCAGAGTACAGGGAGGCCGCGCTGACCTCGCCGCCGGGAGCCGAGCGCAAGATGGGGGATGACAGCGGGAGCGGGAGCGAGGACGGGGAGAGCGGGAGCGAGCGGGACCTCATCGCGATCGAGCGCGAGAGGGAGAGGCAGAAGCAGGGCAAGTACCTCGCAGAAGTACTGCCCCGCGCCCCGCCCCACCCGCCGCGCGAGCCCCCGCCTGCGCGCGCGTGCGTGCACCTGATGGCGCGGCGCGGGGCAGTACTCGATCGACAAGCCGCCGCGGCGGTGCTGCGGGCACCGCTGCCCCGACAAGGACGACATCTGCATCGCCCTGCGCCCGGGCAAGGTCGCGGTGGGCCGCCCGCCCCGTCCCTGCGGCGCGCGGTCTGCCCTGGGGCGCTGAATCAGGCGCCGCGCCGGGTGCGAGTCTGGCAGATGGGGGTGTGCGGCGGCCTCGCAGTCATCTGCGGCTGCGTCAACTGACGCCGCGTACGTCCAGCGGGCGTGTCAGCACAGCACAGACTCGCACCCGGCGCGGCGCGGCGCGGCGCGGCGGCGAAGCAGGGGCCGCCGCCGCGCGCCCCGCAGGCCTCTCACACGCGTGTACTGACCGCCCCCCCTCTGGGGCTCAGAGGGCCTCCTCCAAGCGCTCTTGGAGCCCTTCTTAGGTACGCGGGAGGAGGCCTCTGAATACCTAGTGGGCCTCCTCCAAGCGCTCTTGGAGCCCTTCTTAGGTACGCGGGAGGTTAAAGGGCATGTGGAGGAGGCCTCTGAATACCTAGTGGGCCTCCTCCCAGCTCTTGGCAGTGCCCACGTCGACGACGAGCGGCACAGAGAGGTGCACTTCCGGCTCGCACGCCGTCTCCATCACCCGCCGCACCACCTCCGCCGCGCGCTCCGCGTGGTCAGGGTCCACTTCGAAAATCAGCTCGTCGTGCACCTGCGCCGGGCGCCGCGGGGGTGAGTGGTGGGGGGGGCGGGGGCACGGGGAAGACGGGGACGGCGGCGACGGCGGCGCGAGGCAGTGGAGAGTAAAGCGACTTGCCTGGAGCAGCATGTCGGCGCGCACTCCCTCGCGCGCGAGCTCCTGCTCCATCCGCAGCATCGCGCGCTTGATGATGTCCGCCGCGGTCCCCTGGATCGGCGCGTTGATGGCCTGGCGGTACGCATACGCGCCCAGCTGCCCAGCGGAGTGGATGTTTTTGATGTGACAGCGCCGCCCGAAGAGCGTCTCGACGAAGCCGTTGCGCTGCGCGAAGCTCTTGGTCTCCGCCATGTACGCGCCGATCCCAGGGTACTGCGCGGAGCGAGAGGGGCGCGCCTTCACGCGGGTCCCGACCGCATGCATCCGGGCCGGGGAGGCACAGGGGGGCAGAAGAGGCGGCGCGGAGCGACCTGCTTGAAGTAGGCCTCGATGTACGCCTTGGCTTCCGTTACGGGGATCGACAGCCCGCGCCCCAGCCCTGCCCCCGCTGCACGTCAGCGGCGACGGGCGGCGGCGGCGGCGGCGGGCGCGCTGCGGTTTCGGGGCGGCGGGCGCGCGGCGGCTGACCGGTAGCGGTCTCGCACA
>ENA-UOXV01002509-UOXV01002509.1-marine-metagenome-genome-assembly--contig:-NODE-2509-length-23886-cov-6.903025_pt1 | contig 23886 bp, 26 predicted proteins | sample MGYA00238165_ERZ766961 | MGnify/ENA primary metagenome ERZ766961 (study PRJEB28924, sample SAMN03173240) | marine metagenome | biome: Marine; feature: Water; material: Subsurface seawater | place: North...
ATCGGGTCAGCGCAGCCATGGGCGTCAACGCCACCGAGATGCTCAACAACATGATCCCGCTGGGACGCCATGGCACCGCAGAGGAGATATCCCGCGCCGTTCTGTTTTTGGCATCAGACCAGAGTAGTTTCACGACCGGTGCGGTCCTGATGGCCGATGGTGGCTGGCACAGCTAAATTAACGGCCTAGTGATTGTGCCCGTGATGCCCAAGACCGTTGGTTTTCTGGTGCTTGAACAGTTCGGCCATCCCCGCGAAGACTTCCATCGGGGTCATTCCTTCCCCATGAGGAACACCACGGATTTCGCGATAGATTGAGGCGACATTGGCGTAGACGCGCTCGGCATCCATCCAGTCTTCAAAATTGGCCAGCGCGATGTCCTTGGCGGCTTCCATCTCGTCCATGCCCGCATCAAAGCGCTTGCGCACTTCGTGTTCGATTTCATCGAGATAGGCACGGAAGCGACGGACCTCTTCCTGGCCTGCCACCGGACCGTGACCGGGTACGACAATGTCGGGATTGAGCTCCAGAATTTTGTCGCAGGCCTTGCGCCAGTTGTCGACCGGGCCATCCCAGATGACCGGGTGGCCACCCACGAACAGGATATCGCCCGCGAACATCATGTTTTCGTCCGGCAAGTGAACCAAAACATCACCGCGCGTATGCGCCGGTCCAACACTGTAGAGATCGACCTTCTTGTCGCCGACCGTGATCGATTTCTCGTCGCTGAAGGTTGTTGTCGGCGGTGTTAATTCGATCCCGCGAATATCGAAGGGTGAGAAACAATGCTCCAGAAACTCGCCCAAGACACCAAGTTCACTGGTCTGCCCCATCATTTCGAGCAAAGTTTCAGGCAGAAAATGATCGAATTCTTCCGCACAGCCTGTCGACGCGATGATTTCGGCTTCCTTGACCAGCTGGTTGCCCCAGGTGTGGTCGGCATTGGCGTGGGTGTTGACCAGCTTACCTATGCGCTGTGCGGCCGGAACGGCGTCCCGCATGGTCGAGAGCATGTCTGAGGTCATCGGCAGGTCGAAAAGTGTATCGATCAGGACCGTTTCATCACCATCGACGATCAGACCCGCATTTGACCAGCACCAGCCGCCATCGGGCATCAGATAGGCATAGAGCCCGTTTCCGACCTCGTGCAGACCCTTTGTGTATTCCCATTTCGCCATAGTCGTTCTCCCCTGTGCTTCCTGAGCATCCTTCGAGACGGACCTTCGGTCCTCCTCAGGATGAGGTTGGTGTATTACCTCCGACCTCATCCTGAGGAGCGAGCAAAGCGAGCGTCTCGAAGGATATTGAGGCTTTCCTCTATGTTTGCTTCACGACGCGATTTTTCAGCACGCCGATGCCTGTGACCTCAAGTTCGACCACATCGCCGTCTGACAAATACAGATCATGTTCGAGTCCGCAGCCCCACGGCACCGTGCCCGAACAGAAGAACTCCCCGGGATAGACGGTCTCGGATTGGGCGGTATGGGCGATGCAATCCTCGAATTTCCAGTGCATGTCCCGCGAATTGCCGCGGGACCGCTCTTCGCCGTTGATCCGGACGATCATGTCGGCGTTGTAAGGATCGAACGCGTCAGCGGTCACAATGCACGGTCCGATAATGTTGCCGGTCTCGAAATCCTTGCCCTTGCCCGGTCCCAGACCGGCCGACATCTCGCGCGCTTGCGTGTCACGGGCGGAAATATCGTTGAAGATCGAGTAGCCGAAGATCATGTCGCGGGCCTGATCAGGCGTCACATCCTTGCCCTTGGTGCTAATCCAGGCCCCAAACTCCATTTCATAGTCCAGGAGCTCGGAAAACGGCGGCCAGGAGACATCATGGCCGGTGCCAATCACCCCAAACCGGCTGGGTTTGTAATAGACCGGCTGCTCGTACCAGATATCCGGGATCGCAAAGACCCCTTCCCGCTCAAACCGCGCCAAGGCCTCAACCGGATCAGGCTCGGCTTCCGCCTTTTTCTTGCGGAGCATGTTGTAGCCATTGATCAGATGTTCCTCGAAGCACAGAAAATCCCGGATTTGCGGCGGGTCGGGCACCGGGGTCAGCAAGGTGACCTCACTCATAGCCAAACCTGCCCCGTCGGCAGCAGACGCCAATATCTCTCGAGCCCGGCTGACCGCCGTGTCACCGGCTTCAATCATGGCCAGCATCGAACCGAAAAACGGCTGATTGTCTGCAGCAGCGAGATCGATCACTCGATCTTCGGCTGCGTTCAGCGCCCCAACCCGCGGCCCGCTGGCCGCTGTCGTAAATGTGACGAGTTTCATTGTTCCCCCGAACCTTCCGAACCTACTCGGCCGCGACCTGAATCTGTGCGCGATCTTCAGGCGGTGACTTATGGAATTCACCGTCCTTCATGATTGCCAGAAAGCGGTCGCGGTCCTGCAAAATCGCAATATCTGCGACCGGATCACCATCGACCAGAAGCAAGTCTGCATAGGCACCCTGCGTCACAATGCCGAGTTCTCCGGCCATGCCCATGATCTCTCCGCCATGCTGGGTGGCAGCGCGAACGGCTTCGAGGGGCGAGAACCCAAAAAGCTCAACGAACATAAAGAGATCGCGCGCGTTCCTGCCATGGGGATTCCATTTGAAACCATAATCCCCACCGGGCAACACCCGCACCCCACGCCCCTTCAACTCGGCCATCTTGGCGCTGACGGTCTCGATTTCCTTCTCAGCCCGCGCACGCATGTAATCACTGGTTGTGACTCCGTACTTCTCGCCATCCTTGAGGCGCCCATAGGGCAACCCCATCGCCGGCGCGACAAAGACGCTGTCCTTTCGCGCCTCGAGCATATCCGTGGCTTCTTCATCAGCCAGCGTGGCGTGATAAATCACCTGCACACCGTTGCGCACACACATCTTCACCGCATCCGCAGATCGGGCATGGGCGGCGACGTTCCGGTTTCGCTGGCGCGCGACCTCACAAACGGCCGCAACTTCTTCGTCCGTCATCGCCGTATCTTCGGCCAAAACATCCGCCCCGACCGAACCGGGTGCCGAGGGTACGATCTTGAAGGTGTCGACACCAATCCGCGCGGCTTCGCGGCAGGCATTCCGAAACTCCTGCGGGCCATTAAGCACAATGGAATAGGCATCGGTCTTGCCGATGTCGCCAAACCCGCCTGTTACGGTCATCTGGCGGGTGGCCGCTTTCAGTCGCGGGCCGGGAATATCACCCACATTGATCGCATCCCGGATCGCGATATCGGTATTATCGCGCGCCGAGCTGCCACTGAACATGCTGGTAAACCCATGATCGAGCAGAAGTTTGGCGTTTTTGGCGGTTTCGAGCACAAGCCGCTCGGGCGACAGATCGGTGATACCCTCAAGCGTCGCGGAATTCAGAAAGCTAAGATGTCCGTGAGCGTCGGTCATGCCCGGCATCAGGCTGGCCCCGGCCCCATCGATGACCACAGCGTTGGAGGCATCAATCACAGCCCCGTCACGTGCCACGTCAGCAATGCGGTTCCCCTTGACCAGAACCTGGCCGGAAAACGGCGCTGTGCCGGTGCCGTCAATCACGTTCACATTGATGAAGAGCGTCTCGGTCATCGTGCAATCCTTCTCACTGCCATGCGGCATTGAACGTTCTGGCAAGAGAACCTGTCAACCACACGCGACTGGAGGGCGCCTGACGCATTGGATATAACGAAGTAGCGAACAATGAGAAGCACACAGGATGTCCCAGATCAGGAAATACAGCGGCGTCTGGCCCGTGGCACCGACGCCCTTCAACGATGATGGCGCGCTCGACCTTGAAGGCATGAAACGCGTACTCGACTGCATGATTGATCAGGGCGTCGACGGAATATGCATTCTCGCCAATTTCTCCGAGCAATTTCTGCTTTCAGACGAAGAGCGAGATGTCCTGACAAGGCTTTGCCTCGAACATGTGGCCGATCGGGTTCCCGTCATTGTCACGTGCAGCCATTTCGCCACCGATATTGTGGTCGCCCGCGCGACACAGGCCAAAGAGCTGGGCGCTGCCATGATCATGCTGATGCCACCCTATCACGGGGCATTGATGCGCGGCACGGCGCAACAGACCTTCGACCAGTTCAAAGCAGCCGGAGCGGCTGGCATCCCGATCATGGTGCAGGACGCGCCGTTGTCCGGCGTCGAGCTGCCCGTGGAGCTTCTGGTGCGCATGGCACGAGAGATCGAAGCCGTGACCTGCTTCAAGATCGAATGTGCACAGGCCGCCAACAAGCTGCGTGCGCTCATTGCGGCAGGCGGAGAGGCCATCGAAGGCCCCTTTGACGGCGAAGAAGGCATCACCCTGCTGGCTGACCTTGATGCCGGTGCCACCGGGTGCATGACTTCCGCACTCATTCCCGATCTCATTGGCCCGGTCATCGCAGCCCATCTGAACAATGACCGTCCCGCTGCGCAGTCAGGATATGAACGCATTCTGCCGCTGATCAATCACGAGAACCGGCTATGCGGCTTCCGTGCCGCGAAGGCCGTGCTTAAACAAGGTGGCGTAATCGGCTCCGACTTCTGTCGCCATCCGATTGCACCTCTCCCACCTGAAGTGCACGCAACGCTGCTGGCACTGGCCGGGTCCCTCGATCCGCTCGCACTGCGTTGGGGACACTGAAGCGGGATGACCGATCGATTGACCTTCCGGAACGGCACGCCGGACGATCTGGACCTGATGGTGACCTGGGCGGCACAGGAAGGCTGGAATCCGGGTGCGCGGGATGCAGAGTGCTTCTACGCCGCTGATCCCGCCGGTTTCTGGGTTGCAAGACGTGACGGTGAGATCGCGGCCTGTATGTCATTGGTGACTTACGATGCGGCGTTCGCATTTCTGGGCTTTTACATCACCCGACCCGATTTACGGGGACAAGGCATCGGTTACACGCTCTGGAAGCATGGTCTCGCAGACTGTAAAGCCCACACAATCGGCCTCGATGGCGTGGTGGACCAACAGGACAATTATCGCAAGTCGGGCTTTACGCTCGCGCACCGCAATATTCGCTATGGCGGCGTCCCGACCGGGGATTCGGGTCCGGACGAGACCCACAAACCCATTACATCGGTGCCATTTGATGCTTTGGCGGCCTATGACCGTTCGCTGTTTCCCGCCCACCGTACGGGGTTTCTCTCAGCCTGGCTCTCCACCCCCGGCCACATCGGTCTTGTTGCACTAAAAAACGAGCAGATATGCGGCTATGGCGTCATTCGCCCCAGCAAGGACGGCAACAAGATCGGCCCGCTTTTTGCCGAAGACACCCAAACAGCAACCAGCCTCTTCGATGCACTTGTCGCAAAAGTGCCCGGTGAAACGGTCATTCTCGATCCACCCGAACCCAACAAGGACGCGGTCTCACTCTGCCTTGCACGTGGGCTGAGCCCGGTCTTCGAGACAGCAAGAATGTATCGCGGAGATGCGCCCAAACTGCCTATCCAAAACATCTTCGGGATCACATCTTTCGAACTCGGCTAATCCCGTGGCGGGTTCTGGACTTGCGCGGGGCTCCCTAGTACTTTCGTCGCATCCTTAAACGGGGTGCTGATGACCTTCCCGGCAACGCTTCACGTCTGTGAAGCAAATTGCTTATGGCTGGACAGCCTGCCCCCCGCCGACCCAATATCGGGTCAACGAAAACAAATAACTTTTGTCCTCAGGGGGAAATTCCATGGCGAAACAATCCAAAGTCATTATCTCGTGCGCGGTGACGGGCGCAATCCATACGCCGACCATGTCGGACCATATTCCGATCACGCCAGACGAGATCGCGCAGTCCTCCATTGAGGCAGCTGAAGCCGGTGCGTCGATCATCCATCTTCATGCCCGCGACCCGGAAAACGGCAAGCCGTCTCCCGATCCCGACATCTTCATGGAGTTCCTGCCCCGGATTAAGCAGAACACTGATGCCGTCGTGAACATCACGACCGGTGGTGGTCTGGGCATGACCGTCGATGAGCGCATTGCTGCCGCCGTCCGTGCAGAGCCGGAAGTCACTTCCTTCAATATGGGTTCGATGAACTTCGGCATTTTCGGTCTGGCCAATCGCTACGACAGCTGGAAGTACGACTGGGAGAAGCCCTATCTGGAGATGACCGACGACTTCATCTTCACCAACACCTTCAAGCAGATGGAATACATCATCACCGAGCTGCACGATAAGCGCGGTGTGAAGTTCGAGCATGAGTGCTACGACATCAGCCATCTCTACAACACGCATTACTTCTACTCGACCGGTCGCCTTAAAGGCCCGATCTTCCTGCAGTTCATCTTCGGCATCATGGGCGGCATTGGCGCCGACCTTGAGCATCTGATGCACATGAAGGCAACAGCCGACAAACTGTTCGGCGACGACTATGTCTTCTCCGTTCTGGCCGCCGGTCGTCACCAGATGAACTTCACCACCCAGTCGGCCCTGATGGGCGGCAGCGTGCGTGTTGGTCTGGAAGATTCACTCTTCATCGGCAAAGGCGAGCTGGCGACTTCAAACGCCCAGCAGGTCGCCAAGATCCGCCGTATTGTTGAAGACCTCTCGCTTGAGGTTGCGACACCGGATGAAGCCCGCGAGATCCTCGATCTTAAGGGCGGCGACATGGTGAAGTTCTAGGCACAAGCCAGAACACGCCAATAGTCGGCAATCAAAAAGCGCCGCGCGGTTTCGACCGTGCGGCGCGGCCGACGCACCGAAATAACAACAACGGGGAAGAAACAGATGTCAGCCAATCCAATTGACGGGTTTACCCTCACCAAAGACGATTTCCAGTTCATCGGCAAAGACCTGCAGCGCCCGGAATGCATCCTCGCGGAAAAAGACGGCACCTTGTGGTCGGCCGATGCGCGTGGTGGTGTGGTTCGGATTGCCGCGGATGGCAGCCAGTCGATCATCACACAGTCCCACGACGCCGATGCTTTTGAATCCACAGATGACGAAAGCTCCAAATTCGTCGATGGCACCCTGCCCAATGGTCTCGCCTTCGCCAGCAATGGCGACATTCTGATTTCCAACTTCGGAACCGACTGCCTGGAACGCATGACGCGGACCGGCGAAACCGAAGTCATGTTCGATACAGTGAACGGCGAAGAAATCGGCAAGGTCAACTTCGTGGCCCGTGACAGCAAGAACCGCATTTGGATCACGGTCTCGACCATGCTCCATGACTGGCCGAAGGCGATCAGCCCCGACATCGTCGACGGTCGCATCCTGCTCTATGAAGAGGGCAAGGGCGTGCGGATCGTTGCCGACGACGTGCATTTCTCAAACGAATGCAAACTCGATGCGAACGAGGAATGGCTTTATGTCGTGCAGACCTGTGGCCGCAACATCGCGCGCTACCGGATTGGCGAGGATGGCAGCCTGTCGGGCAAGGAAATCTATGGCCCGACCGATCACGGCCGCCTGATCGACGGCATCGCCTTTGATGCCTATGGCAATCTCTGGGGCACCCATGTGATGAACGATGGCATCTTCGCCATCAAGCCCGACGGCGACCTGCACATCATCTTTGATGATTCCAATCCGGAAGAAGTCAAAAAGCTGAACGACGCCTTCCAGAAGAGCGAAGTGACAGCCGAGCTGCTGCTCGAATGCGGCGGCGACATCGCCAAGTGGTGTGCATCCGTGACGTTTGGCGGCCCGGACCTGAAAACGGTCTATGTCGGCAGCCTGCGGTCCACCAACCTGCCCTACTTCACGTCTCCCGTCGCCGGCCTTCCGATGGTCCACTGGAACGAGACGTTCTAGGGGAGCTCTTTCCAAGCATCCTTCGAGACGGCGCTCTGCGCCTCCTCAGGATGAGGTTTTTGAAGTAACGACGAACCTCATCCTGAGGAGCACGCAAAAGCGTGCGTCTCGAAGGATGCTCAGGAAAACCCTGTCTTGCGCTTCGCGGCTCTGTCTGAAGCGCTGGCATATCTCCATTCATCAACGCTTCCTTCTTTGCGCGCGACCACCCCTTGAGCTGGCGTTCGGCAGCTATCGCATCGGTGATGTTCGCGAAGGTCTCGTGATACACAAGTTTAACGGGGCGACGATTCCACGTGTGGCCCCGGTACTTGCCCGCATTGTGTTCCGCCACCCGGGCCTCGAGCGAAGTTCGTGTGGACCCGACATAATAGCTGTCATCCGAACATCTCAAGATGTAGACGAACGCCACCCTGCTCACCCCTCAATCAATCCCGAGGCAGATACAAGCTCAACCGGTCCAGTCGTTTGTGTAGTCCCGTGCGTCGGGGCGTTCTTTCGGCGGCGCGGGTTCATCGGCACAGCCGATATAAACGAAGCCTAGAAGCTCATCCTCACGGTCCAGCCCAAAGGCAGCACGAACTTTGCCCGCATGGGCATTCGGACCAGTCAGAATAATCGCCCCATATCCCATCGCCTGTGCGGCAATGACGAGATGCTCCATAGCAGCGGCAGCCGTAACAACCTGTTCGACGACAGGAATTTTCGGAGCACGTGAAGGATCGACCTTGGCGCATACCGTAATGATCACCGGTGCACGCAACGGGCGCGCTTTTGCCTTCTCGATGGCCGCCGTCGGCGCGAACGGGTCATTGTCCAGCAGAACCTCAGCAAAAAGATCACCCAGCCGGTTCCGTGCCTCACCCTCAATCACATGGAAACGCCAGGGGTGTACCGCGCCGTGGTCCGGCGCGCTCATCGCAGCTGCCAGCATTTTGTCGATATCCGCACGCGGCGGCACCTTGTCGTTCAACAAACGTGGCGGCATGGAGGCCCGATTGATAAGGGCATCAAGAACGGGAGATTGGGTCATAGGGTCGGCTTCGGCCATGTCAGGTTCACGTCCAGATTTGGGATATCAGACAGGTATGTCATGAAATCGCTTCAGACAAGGGCTTGAAGCAACTATCTCGCCACATCAGAAACGGAATCGATGGGAATAGCGATGCCCGTGCTTTCGCCGGATTTGGGTCGACGGGTGGCGACATGCACCCCCAGAACGACCAGCGCATCACCCGCGATGCCCAGAATCGGTGAACCCGAATCGCCACTCACAGCATCGCAACGATGCATCAACAAGCGGTCCCCGCGCGGGGTATCGTCCACCTCACATCCTTCATGAATCGTCAGAATATGTGGCTTGTCCTTGCTGTAGCCAGCCTGAATATACTCCCGGACCGGCGTGCCCGAGACACCAAGCGGAAGAACACCGGTGATACCATCGATCGGTTCAGCCAGACGCAGGATTGCCCAGTCATTGGGTCGAAACCGCGCGGCGTCATTCGGGGTGATGAGCGGGTCGGCCAGCGTATAACTCACGACTTTCCCATGGGCGATGAACTCTCCGCGCCGATACCCCGCCAGAAAATTGATCGCATCAGGCACCAACCAGTTCCGCGTCCGCTTGTTCCAGAGACAATGCGCCGCCGTCAGAACCTCCTGGGGACCGATCACTGTGCCCGTACAGAAACCGCCGATACGGCTGTTCACCCGCCCGATCGCACTCCACGGGTAATCACTGGTGTCGATGATGCGACGATTGTCCTCGCCCTTGATCCCGGGAAGCAACTTCTTGCGCAACGCTTCAATGTCTTCATCAGCAGTGGCAGCGCTTCCGGCAATTGCCAGAACCGCGCCAAGCAGGAGCGCCATAATGCCCGGGCGCATCACCCCTCGATCGTCACATGTACGTCGCCGACCCCATCAAACCGGGCAACGACGTCCTTGGCTGCCCCAAGCGGAACAGGTGCGGCTGCGGCGCCCGTTGTGATCAGGTCGCCCGCCCGTATGCCAATCCCACGTGCAGAGAAGTGATTGACGGTCCATGTCAGCGCCCAGCGTTCATCGCAGCGTGCGGGCAACGGCATACCTTCGGAGACCTTGCCGCCGTCGAACAACAATTCGATGCCCAGTTGCTTGAGATCGCGATTCTTCCAGTCGGGAATATCGGGACCCGCAACAAATGCCATCGCTGCACCATTGTCGGCAGCCAGATGCACCATGGGCTGACCCATCGGATTGCTCAGGCGGGGCACAGCAAACTCAATACCGAGAATCGCGCTGTCGACTGCTGCGATAACTTCGTCCTCGCTGTAGCCACCCTCGCGTGCGGGGAGGTCTGCGCCCATTCGAAAGGACACTTCAGCCTCGATCAGGGCACCCGGCCCCACGTCGGAACGCTTCAGTGATCCGCCGCTGTTGATCGTGAAGTCCCGGAACATGACACCGGCCATCGGCCCATCCGGTCCGGCCTTCTCCAGCATCGGCGGGTTCGTGAACCCGGCCTTATAACCTGACGCTTCGAGCCCCAGACGTTCCAACATCGCGACCTGCACCTGAACAGCCTCGGCAGCGTTGGCAGGCGAGCATGTTTCAGGCAGCCCGTCGATGGTGGTGCGCGCCTGAAATGTCTCAGCCAGTAGGTCGGCCGCCTGCGTCACCTGTGCTTCGTTCAGAGCCATTGAAATTTCCTCTAGTATCCTGCGGACCGGTCAACGGCCCAGATCTGGGGTTTTCCGGCTCGGTCGAGCCGTACGGCTTCAGCCACTTGTGGGCCAACGGTGTCGGGACGAACGCGGCGTGCGGTATGCGGCATGATCGTAACACGTTCATGGAGCCACAAAGGGCTCTCCTGCGGCAGGGGCTCCGGCTTGGTCGCATCAAGCGTCGCCGCGGACATATGGCCGGAATCCAGCATTGCTATCAGATCGTCATCGATCAGATGCGCGCCACGCCCAAGATTGACCAGCGAAGCGCCCTGGGGCAATTGCGCAAGGGTTTGGGCGTTAAGAATACCTTCTGTCGCGTCCGTCAGGGGCAACAAACACACCAGAATGTCCGTCCGCGCCAGAAACGGACCAAGCTGATCGGGCCCGCAGAACATCGTGATATCCGGGTCGGTTTTGTCCGTCCGCACCCAGGCCGCCACGTCGAATTCCAAATTGTGCAACACCCGCGCCGGCGGCTCGGCCATGGTGCCAAATCCCATAAACCCAACGCGCTGATCTTTCGGCAATTTCTGCGGAATAACTTTCCAGTCCTTGCGGCGCTGCTGGGCCAGATAGTCGGGCATATGGCGATGGTGGCGCAGCACATGGAGCACCGCATATTCGGTCATCGCGGGGTCACCGGCCGGCGGCCCCGTTCGCACGAGCGGCACATCGGGCATATTCGGGTTCGAGACCAGGTGATCAATCCCGGCAAACATGGGCATCACAAAACGCAGATTTGGCAGTTCGGGAAGTTCGGCGAGATCAAACCGCCCCACCAGCAGATAGAGAATATCTGCAGGATCGCCGACATCCGGCCAAAGACGGATGTCCAGATCCGGAATTTCCGCGAGGATCCCGTCCCGCCAGGTTTCGAGAGTTCCCTGAACGGGGGGTGTCAGCAACAAGGCCATGTTTTAGCTCCGCAATCCACTGGCGCGCCTAGGCATGGGCCGCGCGATACCAATCCATGATGTCCTCACCCGGCACGATCGCAACATCGGAATGGCCCATGATGTAATCGAGGATATCTTCGAAATACTTGATCCGGTGCGCCGCCCCGGTGAGGTACATGTGCAGACTGATCGACATGACACGCGCAGAATTCTCACTCTCCTGATACAGCCGGTCAAACTGGTCCTTTGACCGCTTGAACATTTCATCAGAGGTGTGCTGTTGCAGTGCCATCATGGTGATGTCGTTGGTCTCCACGGTGTAGGGCACAGAGAGCATCGGACCATCCGTGGTTTCGATTTCCACGGGTTGATCGTCAAACACCCAGTCCGCCACATACTCGACCCCTGCCCGACGCAGAAAATCCACGGTCTGGAAGGTTTCGGTCAGGCCCGGGCTTTCCCAGCCGCGTACCTTTTTGCCCGAGAACTTCTCGATGGCGGCAACCGCGCGGTCGATCTGCTCCTGCTGGTCGTCATGCTTGTGCATCGGCCCCTGCAGATAGCCATGCCCCATAAACTCCCAATCGAGCTCCAAAGCGGCCTCAGCAATGCGCGGATAGTTTTCGCAAACGCGGCCATTGATCGCCATGGTTGGCTTGATGCCGCGATCGCGCAGCGCATCGCGGATGCGCCAGAAGCCGACACGCATACCGTACTCATGCCATGACCAGTTCGGCAGATCCGGCAACAAGGGAACGCCCATCGGTGGCGGCAGAACCGTGCGTGGCATGGGACGTGAAATGTCCCAGTCCTCAACATTGGCAATGATCCAGACGGCCATGCGTTTGCCATCCGGCAGCTTCCAGGCCGGACGATCAACTATGGCGGAATACGGAACGCGGTCCTTGAAAATCTGCATGTTTTCCCTCGGGTGTTAACTGCGCCCGATTATGGGCAAACACACGACGGAAAACCAGACGGTGGGCGGTTAAACCCAGCCGATGGAAAGCAGGTACAGGCTGAGCGACGGAAAGGCGATCAGGACCATCAGGACAAGGAACATCGTCACCGCAAACGGGAAGGCCCCGGCAAAGATATCCGCCAGACTGACTGTAGGATCGTTGATCGCGCTTTTGATAACAAAGCACGATATCCCCAGCGGGGGCGTCAACAAGCCGATCTCCGCACCAACCACTGTGATGATTCCAAACCAGACAAGATCAACGTTGAAGGCATCAAGGACGACCAGAAACAGCGGCACCACGATCAGGATGATCGAGGCCGTCTCGATGATGGTCCCCAGTGCGACCATCAGGAGCACATAGATCACCATCAGCTGGATCAGGGTCAGGTCGAAACCTGTCAACCACTCCCCGAATACGGTTGGCAGTGCGGCCACTCCCAACATCCGGCTATACATAGACGCGGTCGTGATCAGGAACAGGATCGTTGCGGTGATGTAGCCGGTCTCGACCAGAACTTCCCAGAGATCACGCCAGCTGAAATTCTTTTTGAGCAAGGCGATGACAAGAGCTGCGAGTGAGCCCGCGGCGCCCGCCTCGGTCGGCGTAAACACACCGCCATAGATACCGCCCAACACCACCAGAACCAGGACGATAACGGGGATGATCTTCTTGACCAGATCCAGCCAGCTCAGGTTCGCCCAGTCCTGAGCCGCAATATCGGCTGAATCCTGACCACCTACATATTTCGGGAAGGCGTAAGCCAGAAAGAGAATCAGAATGCCGAAACATACCGCCAGTAGAATGCCGGGGATAATTCCGGCAATGAACATGCGGCCGACCGATTGTTCGGTCACGATTGCATAGATAATCAGCATCGCGCTTGGCGGGATCAGCATGCCCAGCACCGACGACCCCGCAACGACACCGACCGTAAAGCGGGGCTGATAGCCAAACCGGCGCATTTCGGGAATCGCAACACGGGTGAACACAGAGGCCGAGGCGATCGAGGAACCGGTGATCGAGGCAAAGATGGCATTGGCCGCCACAGTCGCAATACCCAGCCCACCGCGGATGCGATAGAAGGCGAAGTTGGCGACTTCGTAAACGTCCTTGCCCAAGCCTGCCTTGCTGACGATCAGCCCCATCAGGGCAAAAAGCGGCACCGAAGCGAAAACCAGCTCCGACACCGTATCCGCAATGGATTCCGACAGCAGCGCGACCGCGATATCCGGATTGCCACGAATCAGCCACACACCCACGAACGAGACCAGCCCAAGCGCAACAGGAATGTACAATCCCATGTAGATCAGGAACACAATCACCGCGACCGAGGCAATTCCGACCTCAATACCACCCATCTTGGTAAACCTTTCCCTGGCCCGCTAGCGCGTGCCACGCAATGCCGGAATCACGTGCCGGATCGCGAATTTCAAGAACTGCAGCATGGTCACAACACAACCAAGCACGAGAATTAGCTTGATGGGCCACTCAGGGACTGTGAACAGCCCCTCTTCCCCAACGAAGTAGTTGAACCGCCAGGCGTCATAGAGTTCCGGTACCACCCCATAAAGGACGATCAGGAGGAACACGACGCCAAGAAAGTCGAAGGTCGCACCCATGACATGTCCCGCGCGTGGATTGCGACGCTGGACGAGGCCATAGAAGCCATCCGAGCGGGTCAGCCGGCCCTTCCGGGTCGCATCACCAAGCTGCATGAAAACGATTGCGATGATCGACATTTCCACGAGTTCGTTGACCCCGTGAATGGGATGATTGAACAGCGTGCGACTGAACGCATCCGTATCGATCATCACCATAAGAGCAAAAATCCAGAGCGATCCGATCGTGTTCATCACGGTCAGAACACGATCCAGCAAATCCTGAGGGGCGCCACCTGCTGGTGACGCCCCCTGGGTTAGATCCGTCATATTAGAATCTACTTTCGGCTTAGACTTGGGCTCAGGAACCCGATTCCTTGTCCCACTGACGCAGGATCGGCTGATTGGCAGCGCGCATGGTGTCCATGTAGGACTTCATGACCACCTCACCCGGATTGCCTTCCTTCTCACGAGCAGCAACCCAGTCCTGGGCCACGTTCGGCATGTTGTCAGCCCACTGCTGACGCTGCGCCTGGCTCAATTCAGTGGTCGTGCCACCATTTGCGGTGAAGGCCTTGTAGCTCTCATCCGCAAGCGCAAGGGCTTTCACACCCATGTCGTCACGATAACCGATGGCAACTTCCTGCATGGCCGTCTTCACTTCGTCCGGCAGATTTTTCCAGGTGTCTTTGTTGACGGTCACAGCCTTGGAGTTTGCGGTGCCGAGGTCAGCCTTCAGCATGAAAGGTGCAACTTCGTAGATCTTGCGACCGACAACGGCTTCCGGCCACAGCATGAAACCATCAAGAACGCCCGTACCCACCTTGTTGTGATAGGTCACGAGACTGCCCGCGACACCAGCGGCACCAAAGCCTTCAAGCCAGCGCAGATTCAGACCTGCACTACCAAGCTTCAGCCCCTTCATGTCAGAAAGCTGTGCAACCTTGTTCTTGGTGAAGATCTGGTAGGTGTCGAGCACGGCCAGGTTCGTCAGGTAAACCTGATTGAACTTGTCGAAGGCCTGCCTGAATTCCGGATGCTTGTCCGCCAAACCGTCAACCGTCCGCGCGACGAGGCCCGGATCGTTGGTGACAAACGGGGTGGCATAGGCGACCAGTTGCAACGGCACCTTGTCGGCATGGAACACGGTTGTGACGATACCGATATCGCCAAGGCCCTTTTGCAGACCACCGAGCACACCGCGAACTTTCACGATCTGGCCCCAGGCCTGATTCCACTCGATCTCGTAGTTGCCGGTTTCGGCCAGCTTCTTGTCGACTTCGGGAATGTAATAATTGATGAACTCCGCAACCCACAGTGATTTGGGCGAGTAACCATCGATCGCGGCGATCTTGATTTTCTCAGCGGCTGAGGACGGTGCAGCGAAAGCAACAGAGGCCATCAAGGCCCCAACGCCAACGGCGCCGAACTTCTTCGCAAGTGATTTGGTATTGATCATGCTTGTCTCCCTTTGGGCATGGATCGTTTTGAACAGGCAGCGCTTCTTGACCGGCGCGGTTGAGTTAATGGATAGAAACGGCAGTCACGGCTTCGTGTCAACGATTTTCCAAATTAATTCACCTTTTGATTGATTTTGGAATATTATATCTCTGATGCCCGCTCAGGGACCTTTTCGTTTTTAGTCCACTTGAGAGCTTATGCCGGTCAAACAACGAACACCAAGTGACAGTCGCGCTGGCGGCCCGACGATAGCGACGTCGGTCTACGATCAGATTCGCCGTGACATTATCACCGGTGTTCTCGCGCCTGGGTACAAACTCGGCTCGACCGGGCTTCGCGAACGCTACAAAGTCGGCATCAGCCCGGTGCGTGAAGCCCTTAACCGGCTCGTGGCAGAAAAGCTTGTTTGCTTTGAAGACCAGAAAGGCTTCCATGTCGCCGGCGTTGGATCGGACGATCTGGCTGACCTCATCCGCACGCGGTGCTGGATCGAGGAAATCGCGCTTCGGGAATCCATTGCGAACGGAGACGATGCCTGGGAAGACAGTATCGTTGTTGCCTATCACCGGCTCTCAAAAGTACCCCGCTCTTCATCGGTCGACGGTTTTGAATTCAATCCGGAATGGGAAGAGCTTCACCATGCGTTTCATGGTGCCATTCTTGGTAACTGCGGTTCACCGAGATTGCTTGGGTACTGCGATTTGCTTGCCGATCAGGCCAACCGCTACCGGCAACTCGCAGCTTCTATCAGCTACCCACATCGCAGTGAGCGCGACGAGCACCGCGAATTGATGGATGCCTCGATCGCACGCGATGTCGAGAAAGCTGTCGCTCTGCATCATGCCCATCTGAGCAAGACCAATGCCATTATCATGGAATCGGGCCTGTCCTTACCGGCTGAACAGTTGGTCGGGTTTTAACGCGAGGCGCGCCACTCGGACCCATGCCCATGCCTTTTCGTGAGGCAAGTCACATTCCGAATGTGCTATTCTCTCCGGCAACAAACGAACGCAATCAAGCGTTGGGGAGAACACATGAAACGTAGTACGGATCGAATTCTGACCACCCACACGGGCAGCCTGCCACGACCTCAGGACGTTGTAGATTTTCTCATCGAGGGTGAGAAAAACCCAGGCCCGATGCCCGCCGGATTTGATGAGGCCGTATCGCGCGCCGTCGCGGATGTCGTTCAAAAGCAGGTCGCCGCCGGCCTCGATGTCATCAATGACGGTGAACAAGGCCGCGCGGACTACACGATTCATGTGAAGGACCGTCTGACCGGCTATGACGGTCCGAACCAAACCATTCCCATGAGCGCGGACGAGGACGAATTTCCCGAACTCACTGAGATGCTCCGGCCCTTCGTTACGCCCCTGACTCACCGCCCGGCCTGCACCGGTCCGGTCGACTGGCTCGACTGGGATGCAGCTCAGGCGGATATCGACCGTGCCGCCAGCGTGATCGGACAAGCCAAAGCCGAAGACGTTTTCATGACCTCCCCCTCACCGGGACAGATCGCCCGCTTTCTGCCCAATCTTCATTACAAGAGTGAGGAAGAATACATCTTCGCCCTCGCCGAGGTGATGAAGCGCGAATACGAGGCCATCGTGAATGCCGGGCTGATTTTGCAGCTCGACTGCCCCGATCTGGCACTGAGCCGCCACACGATCTTCAAACACCTCTCTCTTGAGGACTTCCGCAAGGAAATCTCGATGCATGTGGAAGCGCTGAACCACGCGGTCCGCGATATCCCGAGCGATGCCATGCGTATGCATGTCTGCTGGGCCAGCACACTCGGGCCGCATCATGAAGATGTGCCGCTTTCCGATATCGTCGATATCATCATGAGCGCAAAACCGGGGGCCGTGTCCTTCCCCGGAGCCAACCCGCGCCATGAGCACGAATGGAAAGTCTGGCGTGACGTCAAACTGCCCGACGGAAAGTTCATCGTGCCCGGCGTGATCGACACCACGTCCAACTTTGTCGAACACCCCGAATTGGTCTGCGACCGTATCCTGAACTACGCGAGCGTCGTTGGGCGTGAGAATGTCATCGTCGGCGGTGATTGTGGTTTCGGCACCTTTGCCGGCCGGGTTCAGGTGGACCGGAATATCGTCTGGATGAAGTTCGCCGCAATGTCAGAAGGCGCTGCCATGGCCTCCAAGAAACTTTGGGGCTAAGCCGCCTGACGGGATTGACCTTCCAGCGGGGTAACCCTGTAAACGGGGTGCATGACTAAGAAGACAAAAACACCTGCAACAGCGATGGTGATTGGAGTGACCGTTGCGGTCGCCCTTGCCGGCATTGCTTCCTATGTCGCTCTGAATTGGGCGCCTCTCCAGAGCTCTGCCGAAAGCGCATCAACCGAGAGCGATATGATCTCGCTTGGCAGCACGGTCTATGCGGCGCAATGCGCGGCCTGTCACGGTGCCAATCTGGAAGGCCAACCCAACTGGCGTGCGCGCAAGGCAAATGGGCGTTTGCCCGCCCCACCCCATGACGAGACCGGCCATACCTGGCATCACGACGACGACACCCTGTTCAACCTGACAAAATACGGTTTGTCGGCACTGGTGGGACAGCCGGTTGAGACCGATATGCCCGCCTATGATGGCGTTTTAACAGATGCACAAATTCGCGCATCACTTGCTTACATCAAGTCACGCTGGCCCGAAGAAATTCGGAAGCGGCAGACAGAAATGAGCCGTCGGGCAGCCGCAGAACGCGGGTAGTCCCCTTCGCAGCCAGACCGGGCCTATGCCAGCGGGATCATGATGTGTTCGGCAAAGCCCGGGCGCTCGGAGAGCCGGTCGTACCATTTGCGAATGTTTGGACGATCCGGCCGCTCGATGTCCATCGCATACCAGCGATAGATCACGCCGCCGATGGGAATATCCCCCATGGTGAACTGGTCACCTGCCACAAAATCGCGTCCCTCAAGGAAGTGATCGAGCACGGCCGTGATTTCGCCAGCCGATTTGACGCTGCGATCGATCAGATCGCGGTCCTGTTTTTCCAGTGGCGTCCGGATGAGCTGATGGAATACCGGCCGCAAGGCCGGCCAGAAGGTGGCCGTCTGCCAATCCATCCAGCGGTCCGCATCCGCACGAATGTGCGGATCGTCCGGCCACAGAGTTCCGCGGCCATGCTTTTCTGCGAGATAGCGCAGGCAGGCGTTGGACTCCCATAAGATAAACCCATCATCATCAATGGTGGGGACAAGGCGGTTCGGGTTCATCGCCAGATATTCATCGGTAAACCCAAACGCACCCGCCATATCGGGGCGCTCAAAGGCCACGCCCATCTCGACGCAGCCCCAGAGAAGCTTCTGGACATTCGACGACGTGTGTCGCCCCCAAATTGTAAGTGCCATAGCGCCCCTCTTGTCTGACGGATCAGTCGATCACGTTCCACTTTTCGACGACATTACTACCAGCTTCGCGGAACACTTTGGAGACCGGGCAGTAAATCGGCAGCATTTCTTCGACTTCAGCGAGCTGTTCGGGTGTCGCGTCGGTTTTCACATTGATCGTGATGGTGATGTTGGGGAACGGCACCGAAATCGGCTCGGCGAGAATAACACCCCGGCGATCGAATTCGACATCACACTCAATGGTCTGAATCTCGAAGTTGAGCTTCTTGTGATGCGCGATCCGCGTGGCAACATTGTTGGTGCAACCAACCAGGGCTGCCATCATCGTTTCGGTGGGTGACGCACCGACATTGGTGCCATCACGCTCAAGCGGCTCATCTGTGATGACTTTGACGTCACGGACACTGATATCCGTCCGCGAATGAGAGACCGCTTCGCCAACCATCGTGTATTTGGCGCTTTTCACCTGAATTTTTGCATCTGCCATGAGATTTCCTCGAAAATTGGTTGAAATATTTGCCGTTAACATAGGCATCACGTGCGCGTTCGCATAGACTTGCCCATAGCGAGTATTTACAAAACATATGTTCCGGAACGACACGAAGTCCGGACGTTGAACCAAAATGGTTATGAGGGAGAAACGCATTGAAACCCGCACCATTTGCGTATGTCCGCGCCGAGACACTTGATCAGGTTTTTGACCTGCTCGACGAGTACGGTGACGAAGCAAAAATTCTCGCCGGAGGCCAAAGCCTCATGGCAACGCTCAATATGCGTCTGTCGACACCCGAAGTGCTGATCGATATCAATCACCTTGAGGGGCTGTCCGACATCTCTTCAGATGGCGACGTGTTGCGTATTGGCGCCCTCGCGCGTCACTCAGATGTACTTGAGTCAGAGCATGTTCAAAAACATGCACCCCTGATCGCGAAAACCATGCCCCATGTAGCGCATCAGGCGATCCGCAACCGCGGAACCTTTGGTGGCTCTGTTGCCTTTGCGGACCCGGCTGCCGAACTTCCGGCTGTGACCCGTGCACTTGGTGCAATCTTCGTTCTGCAGGGCCGAGACGGACAACGTAAGGTCGCGGCGGATGATTTCTTTCAGGGTTTGTTTGAGACGGACCTCAAAGAGAATGAACTCCTTGTCGGGGCAGAAATTCCGGCCATCAAGGATGGCGAGCGAACGGCATTTATGGAACTGGCGCGCCGCCATGGCGATTACGCCATCGTGGGCCTCGCGGTTCAGGGCAGGCTAGAGGGCGACACCTTTGCCGATATGCGGCTGGGATTCTTTGGTGCAGGTGATCAACCCATACTTGCCAAGTCGGCGATTGCAGCACTCAACGGACAGCCCAACAACGAAGGCACGATCAAGAACGCGCAGGACGCACTTGATGCCGATCTCGACCCGATGCCCGACCTGAACGGTCCGGCCGAAATGAAAATGCATCTCGCACGCGTGCTAACCAAGCGCGCACTCGCAGAACTCGCAGCTTAGCGCGCGGAGAAGAACAGATGGACCAGAACGTCGATATTACAATGAAGGTGAATGGCCAGACGGTCAGCCGCCGCATTCCAGCCCGCACCAATTTGGTGGATTTCGTGCGCTACGACATGGAGCTCACTGGTAGCCATGTCGGCTGCGAGCACGGTGTGTGTGGTGCCTGCACCATCCGCGTTGACGGCGCTATCGTGCGCGGTTGCCTCATGCTGGCCGCGCAGGCCGAGGGCGCTGAGGTTGAAACCATCGAAGGCCTTTCAGATGCCGGCGAAATCGCCGATCTGCAGAAAGCCTTCCATGAGCGCAATGCTGTTCAATGTGGCTTCTGCACGCCGGGCATGCTGCTGACCGCGCAGGAACTCCTGACAAAGAACTCTTCGCCATCACGCGAGGAAATCCGGGAGTTCATCTCCGGAAACTACTGCCGCTGCACGGGTTATCAGGCCATCGTCGACGCCATTGAGCGGGTCGCCGAAGAACGCCGCGGCTAACCAGTTTCTCGAATCACACCAATTTGAAGAACGGGCGCTGCGGCGCCCGTTTTTCTTTGCCGCTAGTCCGCAGCCGCCTGAATAATATTGCCGTCCACATCGAGCTTAAGCCCTGTTGCGCGCGCCCGGTCCAGAATTTCTTCCGGCCAGTCGACCCGTGTGGCTTCGGTGCCGCCAACAATCCCGATCATCAACGCGTGCTCATTGCCTGCATTGTAGAATCCCCGCATGACCTTCGGGGGCACCGAGACGCAATCCATCGGCCCCAGGATCACCTCTTCACGCGTATCAACTTCGTTCCAGTAAATTGACCATACGCCTGTCAACGGAATGAACACCTCTACCGTCGGGTGGGAATGCAGAGAGGCACCTTTTCCGGGTTCACATCCGATATAGGCCATGTGAAAGCCCTCAACATCGGTAATGGCCACCGGATTGTCAGGGTCCTCAGACACCCCTTCTCCGATAATCGAATACAGATCACGCTCATATTCAGGTAGCCGGGTGTCGACGAACATCTGAGGATTCGGCTTTTGGTCTTTCCAGAGGGCCACGCGCTTCATCATGTCGTCTCGGGACAGGATTTTGATATCGTCGCTCACGGTTGGTTCTCCCCCAGTTTGCTTTCGCATCTGTTTCAAAAAAAACGGCGGCGCCTCCTCAAGAAGACGCCGCCGCAATTCTAGACTGAATTTTCGCTTCAGTTTATCTGAAACTGAAACCAATCTGATGATTGAAGATGATATCAGAGCTCCAGGTGATCGGCTCTGTCGCCAACTCTGGCAGCAGCCAGACAAGTGCCAGAACAATCAGGATCAGGATCCAGTATGGGATCGACCCGGCGAAGATCTCGGATAGCTGGACCGATCTATCCGGCACAGCGCCCTTCACCGCGTAGACCAGCAATCCGACCGGCGGTGTCAGCAGTCCCGCTTCAATCGCCAGAATGCCCATGATCGCAAACTGATACTCGTTGTAACCAAAGTTCTGCGCAATCGGCCAGAAGATCGGAACGGTCAGCAGAATGATCGAACCGGAATCAAGCAGTGTGCCAAGCACAAGCCAGATCACAATCATGATCAGAACCGCCACATTGGGATCGATACCAGCACCACCAACCGTATCTGTGATCAGGTTAACCACGCCCCCGGTTGTCAGAAGACGCGAGTACATCTGAGCTGTGAGAAGCAGGAACAGAATTGGCGCAATGACCTTACCGGAGTCGATAATCGCTTCGCGAATACCGTCCCAGCGCACGCCCTTGATAAGCGCAAGCACCAACCCGAACAGCGCACCCAGCGCCGCGGCTTCAGATGGCGTTGCAAGACCGACCCAGATGCTACCAAGCACAGCGACGATCAAGAAGATCACGCCACCACCACTAATCATCTCCTGTCGGGTCAGCGTTTCATTCGACAGGTCGACCGCAGGGGCCAGGTGAGGCTTCAGGATCGCGAAACCAGAACAATAGAACGCCATCAGGAGGGACAAAATCAGACCTGGCAGAATGCCTGCCAGGAACAGGAAGCCGATCGAGATTTCCGTCACGATGCCCCAGATAATCAGGAGCACACTTGGCGGGATCAGCATGCCGAGGCACGCACTGCCGGCAACCGAACCAAGAGCAAACCTGCGGCTGTAACCGGCCTTCATCATTTCCGGATATGCCAGACGCGAGAACGCGGCCGCCGATGCCAGACTCGTACCGGTCACCGCAGCAAAGACCGCGTTACCGGCCACGGTCGCCACAGCCAGACGTCCCGGAATACGCTTCAGGCCGAAGTTCATAACCCGATAGAGGTCTGCCGCAGATCCCGATCTACTGACGAACTCTCCCATCAGCACGAACAACGGAATGACCGCGAACACAAAATCCCGCAGTGCGAAGAAGGATGTGCTGCCCACCTGCCCTGCCGCCAGTTCGTAAGAACCGAACATGAGCCATGTGCCGACAAGGGCACAGACGCCAAGTGAGATGCCGATATGAATTCCGCCGATAACGGCAAAAATCAAAACAACCAGCATCAAAAGTACGGCTGAAGTTGGATCCATTTTTTACGCCCCCTTGTCCCGCGCGCTTACAAGCGCCAATGCGCTGCGCAGCGGGAATTCATTAAATTGCTATATCTGAGAACCGGATACAGGTTCGTATTTGCCTTCTTCCTCTTCCGTGATGGCCTGACCGCCAAACAAGAAGTGGACCAAAAGCACGAGATAGGTGAATGCCGAAACCAATGCGAACACGAAGATGAGTGTCCGAACCGGGTAGACCGGAACGCGGATAGAGCCTTCGCCCTCACGCTCGTCGACTTCCCAGCCGATGAGCATGTCCTCATAACCGCCGAAGGCGATGGAAAGGAAGAACCAGACACCCAGAACCGCAACGGTGACATCAATCGCGCGCCGCCAGAATTCGGAGACGTTCTGATAGATCACCGTCGTCCGCAAATGTGCGCCACGATAAATGGTGTAGGGCATCTGGAGGAAAAGAATGGAAACCATCGAATTGGCAACAATCTCAATCGTTCCATCGAAGGGATGGTTAAAGAACGTCCGCCCCATGATGTCGTAGAGAATTAAAAACGCGAGAGCCAACGCCCAGAACGCGGCGATCGTACTCAGTACGCGCGTGACAGTATAAACAACCCGATCGACCATAAATGCCTCCGTATGACATTGCCGCTGGTCACAACGGCAATGTTTGAACCTAGAATCACGCCCTCCCGCGTGGATTCGGATGGGAAGTTAGCAGACTGTAAGCCTTTGTAAAATCGGGGATCACATAGTTTTTCTTTTTTTTATCACTTCACGGCCATGTTTCGATCAAAGCCCCGTGATGAACTTGTCGCAATGACAGGAAACGCTTACGAACATCAGAATTGTACAAGTCAAATCGAGTGCACGCATAAGGCGTACCAAAGGCTGGAATTCTCATGACTTTTAATTCAATCAATCGTTTGAATGTCTCTAGCTTTTGCCTGCGATTCCTGCTTTTCTTGGGAGAGTCATAAGAAGGACCGCATGGGATTCAGACGGTTCGGCTCTTTCGTCGTTTTACGTTAATTGCAAATACTTCATGTTTTAGGGAGACAATCAGTGACAGCACGTAAACACCTGGTAAGCGTTGCCGCAGCCGGCCTCATGGCCGTCG
>ENA-UOXV01002524-UOXV01002524.1-marine-metagenome-genome-assembly--contig:-NODE-2524-length-23818-cov-6.103817_pt1 | contig 23818 bp, 32 predicted proteins | sample MGYA00238165_ERZ766961 | MGnify/ENA primary metagenome ERZ766961 (study PRJEB28924, sample SAMN03173240) | marine metagenome | biome: Marine; feature: Water; material: Subsurface seawater | place: North...
TCTTCTACGAAACCTCCATTGCGCGTCGACGCGCTGCTGCGGAGACGCGTGTCGCACGGGCAGGTCTACAAGCGTGGCACCTTCGTGCGGCAGTTCGTAAGGTTCGACGTCTGCTGGTGCTGCGGCGGCGCGCGCGCGCGGCACAGATGCTCACGCTTCATGTTTGGTTTGTCTGGAGCGCCTCGCTCGCCGCGCGACAGCGCGCGCAGGAGGTGCTCCAGCACGCCATGTCCCGCAACGCAGGGCTATAGGCTAGTCTAGCATTTCAAGCTGCCACCCCAGTGTATCCACTTGGATGGACTGCAGCCAGGAAGAGCGTGAACGCAACAGACTGTCCGCGCTACTCTTGGGCCTGCGAAGCAGCATCGCACAGGCTGACACAATGGGCACACTGATAAACCTGTACATTTTGCCATCGGCTGTGACGAAATAGGAGAGAAAACGTATGCTGCAGTCTACTGTGGCAACCACTCGTGAATCGACAGCTAGTACTGCCGCACGCGAAGTTGCTGCAGCCCATCTAAAATCCTAGCAACTTCCCCCTTGGTTTCCTTGGAAAACCCCGCCCCTGCGGGCTCGATTGCCTGAGGGCGCTCAGCTGATCAGCCGAAGAGTTGTGCGACTCTAACGTTGTCGCTCAGCTAGCAGGGGGCTAGTTCGAAGGACGCAAGGCAGTTGCGCAAAACGGGAGGAAGAGTCGACCTTTGGCGCTGTTCAGAGGGATGCTGCAGCGGCGTGTCGAGCTGCATCAGAGAGATCTGCTTTCGACCTCTGCTTGACAGTTCTTCTGGTGTGAGGTAAACCTGGAGGAGCATTGCGAGGCACATGCTGCTGTCAGAGGTAGATTCGGGAGTTCGCTTCGGGTCAACTGTTCGCGCCATTGTCCTTCAGGGCATGCACATGAGGTACCTCAGGTTCCACATGAAACTTGTGGTCGTCAATGTGATGCGCTCCGCCCATCAAATGATCTAGAGCCTCAAGCTCATCCACCAGAGGTTTCCGAACGAAAAAGCGCAATCGCTTGAGTTCCTTGTGCAACCTGAAGCACCAGCGCAAGTCAAGCTGTAGATTCGTTTCCCTTGAGCTTCGTTGGCAGCTCAGAAGTCTCTTGTAGCACTAATCACACGCTTGGGCACCAAAATAATGAAAAGATCATCGCGAAGGCTGCCGTTTAGGGTCCACTTACGCTTGATATGTGGGTCCATCCGGCTGCGTGTCTCTGAGGAGATTTCCAATCTTCTCAGCCTTAGCATCTAGAGTTGCGATGGCCTTCTTCACCACGTCTCGTCGCCGTCTATCTTCGTACGTCACCTCTCTGTCAGGAATGGTGTGCTTCGCTGATTCCATTGTGGGCAGGTTCGAAGTGGTTGTGCAGCACAGTGTGCTGCAACCGAGGCCATTGATGAGCTCATCCATGCTGGCCAACGTAAGATCGACCAGAACTCAACTCTGCATTTTTCTGTAGCAGCCAGGCAGGGCAGCAGTCCGAAAAGATAGTCCTGCCGAACAGCAGCTCTTAAAGGCGCTCCTGAAACGCCATGCGTTCCAGTTAGCCTTCAAACTACGGAATTTTGTTTGAAGGAAACATGCTTTCCATAAGTCATCTCTCGAAGTCTTCTTACTACGTTACGTCTCGTTACTACCTAAACTGTTTCGCGCTGAGCTTCCGAACACAGACGCCCACCCGGCAGCCGCCTGGGCAGCTCCATCGGACGCAGTCACGGACCGCTACCTGACGGTCGAGAAACTGCACCAAGCCGCGCGACGAGCCCAACGCGGCGGCGCTGCAGACTCACTCAGAGCACGAATCTCGGAGGAGCCGATTTGTGAATACCCCCACAAAATTCGACGCCCAATAAACTCTCCGAGTTTATTTTGCCCCGACTCCCGCCGCCCACGTACTCGCGTCCCGTTAGTGGTGTGGACCTGGGACCTTTTTGTTATGCGGCTTCTTTGCTGCGGTCTCCAGGCCCCCGCCCGCCGCCAGTTTTTTGCTATGCGAGTTATGACTTTTTGTCATGAAGCGTATTGTCCTCGTTATTCGTGAATAACACCAAGTGAGTGTACGAGTCATGATTTTGAGAGATACGTACGTCTCCCGGCTTCCGTTACTCCAGTGTTCTTCGCTTTGTGGTATGTGACTGTTGTCAGTAAACGGATATTATGATGTATTCAGCACATCCTTGCGCGCATGAGTGTGCATTCGCTGTGCAGAACTTGCAGGCGGGGACGCTTTCAGTTTCAGGAACACTAATGTATTGCAACCCTGGATGGGCATACGCGTCTCCCTTTCTCGCACCTGGTCTAGGTCAGGTCACGTAGCGTCGAGTGTGGCAATGCCACGGTTCTCTACAGCACCCTCTGGTCTTCTGATGATTGATTGATGAAGGCACGCGCCATCACCACCAACAGTGACACCTGCTCTCAGCGTGAAAGTCGCTGGCCTCTCTCGCACTTTCACGCGACAACCTGGCGCCCATGGTGCTGCAAGCGGTCGCGGACGAGACGTCGTTTGACCACTTCCGGATGATCGCTGCCCATGGCGCGCGCTGCCTTCGCAAGTGCCTGCTCTGCAAGAGGCAGCGCCGCCGAAAAGTCTGAACGAGCCTCGTGCACAAGCGCCATCTGATTGGAACGGCCACGGGGTCAGGCACCAAGAGCAGTCGCACACCAAGATTACTCGTGGCCTCGACGGCAACTTACCTTGTACTCTGTTGCGGCGACGTCTGGGTGATCTGGGCCCACCGCCTGGGGTGACATGTGCCAGGTAAATCAGTGCCAGCAGGATGGGCAAAGCGCACGTGATGAACCTACCTTCCAAGTGCGTGCTGTGAGGAAGAAAGGCACCGGGGTATAGATTGTGGAAGGGTGCGCACAGCGGAACGGATCGCAAGAGCCTCTGCCAGCTTTGCGAGAGCGGCTTGGTGATTCCCCTGCTGCGCGTAAATCACGCCAATGTTTTCGACAGTATTGGCCACTTCCACGTGCTCCGAGCCGAGAACTTTGATCTTGGCCTGCATCGCCTCTAGATAGCACTGGAGCGCCTCCTCACTCCGACCCTGCTTGAGGTAGATGCCCGCCATATTATTCTTGGTGTTTGCCACCAAAACGTGGCCCGGCCCGAGAACTTTGACCAAAACATCCAGAGACTGGCGGTACAACAGCAGCGCCTCCTCGAATTTCCCCTCTACCCTCAACACTTCGCCCATGTTGTTCTTGGTTTTGGCAACCAGCACGTGCTCCTCACCCAGCGTTCGCTTCTCTATCTCCAGCGCCCGGCTGCCAAGTGCACATGCCCTGTCAGTGACTTCCACTCTGCAGCATGTAGGGGGGCTGTTGGGGGAGTGCACTGCAGTGTGAGGATGGGCCAGGATTCACCTGTAGTCTGCAAGGGCACGCATGCAGTGCCCCTGACGAAAGTAGACGTTTGCCCGGTTCACAATTGTTTTGGCAACCAGCACGTGCTCGGACCCCAGAACAGATTCGCGGACCTGTAGTGCCTCATCGTACAGCGCGAGTGCTTCTGAAAGTTTCCCCTGACGCCAGAGCGTGACCCCCAGACTGTCTTTGGTCGACGCAACATCGATATGGTTCGAGCCCAGCGTTCTGATTTGCACCTGCAAGAGCAACCGGCGCGTAACTCTTTGCAGTCCACGCATCAGGTTGTTCACGGCGATGGGTATAGGATCTTGCGGGGTTTGAAGCACAGGGAGAACCTCGAGGGCGCCGCGGAAGCACTTGACCGCCTCGTCGTAGCGCCCGAGATCGTCGAGGATTCCGCCCAGCTGCCGCTGCGTGCGTGCAATAGACGGTGCCTCGGCCTCGGTAGCGATCTTGCGCTCAAGCACACGCGCACAGAGAGTCTCTGCCTCCTTGTACTCGCCGTGCGTGCGGAGCACTCTTACAAGACGCTCCGTCGCCGCCCAAGTCTGTGGGTCATGGTCCCCCATGAGCGCGAGACAGAGCTGCTGCCCTGCCCGCGCGTACTCCATCACAGAGCGATCCTCGTCCATGGGCTTGAAGGCGTCGACGCCGCGGTCGCGCATCAGGCGTTGCATCGTTAGCGACACAATAGCAATCGGCAACCGGTCGGCGGGCTGCGGTTTGAGGCAGTTGGAGAGGAGCCGCTCGAGCCCGTCGCCGCGCGCGAGCGCAGAAGTGAAGGCACCGTACCCCTGCGTGCGCATACGGTCAAGGCGATCCATGATCGCCAGCATCGTTGTAGCCCACATCCACGTGTCGGCCTTGTCGGTTATGTTTGCACGGCACGGCGGCGGCGGGTCCGAGCAAGCATCCGACCAGTATGCCACAGGCTGCCCAGCACCGTCGATGGGTATCAACTCCGGAGCCCAATACCCTGGCGTGCCCCCCCTCCCCGTCGCGCTTCCTTCAATGTTAACTGCAGCTAGCCCGAAGTCGCACACCATGCAGTGCAGCCGAAGATGGAGTGGCGCCTGCGCCGGTGTACGCCGCTTAGCGCGTCGTGCTCGCACTGACGGCCCATGTGCGAGAGGATTGGGGCACAGGGCAGCTTCGTGCATCACCTGACGCGGAGAGTCCTTGACGCGAATGAGAATATTGTTTGGCTTCATATCGAGATGAAGCGTGCCGACCTTGTGCATGTGCTGTAGGGCCCACGAGACTTGCAGACCAATGGTCTGCTCAACCAGGCGGAGATCATCCGATGGCAGCGATTTTGTATCGCTGGACTTCGCCAGCCAGTCGGTGACGGACGCCAGCTCCATGAAGGGCATAAACAGCATATTCGGACCGGCAGTAAAGAGCAGTGGCAAGATATATGGATGGTTGTCCACGTTTAGCCTGCCACATCAAGCGTGGCCGCAGTCGCATGTTACTTCTCTTTGCAGTGCCGCAGCCGCGTGTCACGCTCCCGAGGGAGACCTGTGAAATGGGAAGGACAAGACCAGAGCGAGCGTTCAGCAGATTTGAAGGACGAGCCGCGCTGGTAGACCACCTTGAGTGCAATGCGGAGGGGTGACGGAGCCCCTTCGAAGACGACCTCGTTCACCGTGCCCTGCCCGCCGTGGACGGCCTTGGTCTTGCGTAGCTGCATTCGTTTTAGCCAAGGGTACAGTAGTGTCTGCTGCTGCACAAGCGCGTTGTATCGGTACGAGGCAGCCTTGGCGATCGCCGGTCCCTCGAGGTTATTGGCGCGGACCACTTCGACCTGGCGGCGCGAACCACGCCCCCGGATGATGGTAAGAGACACGCGCGTGCCCACCGGCCCGATGATGAGGCCGGCCGCGTCCCCGGGGGTCTTGCCCTGTACGTCCACTCCATTGATGGTGACGATAACATCCATTGCCTGTAGCTCTCCTGACAGCTGCGCAGGGCTCCCCTGCGCGATCTTGCTAATGGCCAGCCCTTCCTTAACCTGCGCAGGGACCGCAGTCGGCATCACTACATCACTCATTCCGCGCTCGGTGCAATCCATCTCTGTAGCGTCTTCGATCACTTTCACGGGCTATTGACAGAATACCGATGACAGAATAGCGCCGATTCCACAGGTTTCACCGTCCTTTGGGGGACGATTCTCGATGGGTTTGCCGCGCAACAAGTGAACACTCTTTGAGCCACCATCGCTTGTCAGTCCAAGTGTTACTCCCGTATCCTGATCACCAAGAAACAATTGTTTCGCCAGTTTCATATCGCCATGCACTGCAGTGCCGTCCACGCTTTCTACCACATCCCCGACTCCCACCTGCCATGCAGACGCCTCGTCACAATTTGAGAACTGAGGACCGCTGTGAAAGATTTGCGAGCTATCCTCTTCAAGTAGTAAAATGCGCCGATGTATGATGCACTAGATGGGGGGCAGCAGAAGCACTTACCTTGCAGCTTAGATGGCATGGTCCGCCGTGAACCAATCCCTTGATTTCTACTTCACCTTGTTTCGATACCTGCCACAGGGGTATTCACGCAGAACCAGCTGGTAAGAAGGGTGAAAAGGCAGCAAACAACTAGCCAGCTGCTGAATGATACAGGTGCGTGTAAGGGTGCTTCCATGGCCGTCAGCACACTGCAAAAACGGCCATTGTGCCGCAAGCTTTTTGCTGGTGCGAGGCTCCATATTACCGTGGAACGACACAACTACTCGGATCATAGGAGTTGGCAATGACTGCGGATATTAGGACAGACGTCAGAGTGGCAGTGACCTGCAAAGCGCAGCCGAGACCGACAACCTCTTTGTTCGACATTTGCAGCCGCAGCAGGCCCCCGTCCCTCCCTCCTTTTGCCTGCTCACTCAGTGTGACTGATTGTTTCGAACGGAGCTTTCCTCATAACCTGTTGTTAATTTTTCAGGAACCACGTTGACCCTCTCTCTCCTTGATCTCTAACTGTTATGATGTCTCTCCAATACGTGTCTCTCTAAATCAGTCTGCCCGCCCTTCTGGTACGAGGTCATTCGAATGGGAACAACACAGAGAAGATTAGCATGCTCCCTGTGCAAGGACGACACACAAAAAATCGAGAGCCAACTCATTCTGCCCCCTTTGCCTCCTGGCAGCCCATAGGGAACCAGTCACGGGCCTTGCGTGGGGCTCCTACCCCCGCTTTCCACCCGTCCGTTTCTCGCCAGTCTGAAACCCATCTTCATAGCTTGGGGGCTTCTTTACACGGTGTGAGTGGCTTTGCCCTGATGTCCCTGCGACTGCCCGTCGATGAATGTGTGATACATCCAGAAACAGCTAAGAGGCTGGGAGACCACAAGCGTATGCTTTTATTGAGACACATAAGGGATGAATAAACCCACGAGCCAAGTGAAGAGGCACACGTGGGACCACTTCCACGAATGTGGAGACGGTTCACATGAAGCTGATGATCTAATGTGGAGCTCATATGACTCAGCACTAATATATTAGATACCTCTCACACATATGCAATCTACCGCTTTTCCTGTTTGCTGTTGTGAGCAGTACGGAAGGATCTCGCGGAGCCGCTTTGGCCCAACTCCCGACTCAATTCGGTATCGCTGCTCTAGAGAGCCCTGGCTATCTCAAGTGTGTCCAGCTGCATGTCACGGCCAACGTGCGAGGTCATCTTATTATTTATGCGGTCTTGAAAACAAAGTCTGGTGCGAAAGACCAACGCAACCAGGCTTCACTGCTTTGCCAAGCACGATGCGGCACCATTCCGGACCAACAAAGGATCAAGCATCGGGCTTGTTGCGCACCACCACGTTACCCGTGACACAAGTCTGGCACGCAAGGCGGTACGAAGCCGGAGAACTGCTCAGCAGCTTGTTCTCTGCATCCGTGCGAGGGGTGACAGATCCACTCATCAGCTCAACCTGCCGTCCCACCGCCCGAGTCAGCATCCGCACACGGGCTATAGCTCAGAGAAACGGCAGAAAAAGGGCTAGGCCTCAGCGCATACCTTGCAAGTGCCGCAGTTTCCGCCACCCCCGCAGTTGAAAACCTTGCCCTTCATCGTGTAGTAGAGTTCCACCTTGTTGCGCAGCATCTCCTCTCGCAAGATGTCGCCGCTGCACGCGCCGCAGTTTTGGTCAGCAGCGCGCGTTGCATCGTTGCCGTGAACCGGCTGGTCACCATCCGCTGGTAGACCAGCCAGGGGAAAGTCTCAATCTATCCCAAAAAATGACACTCTCCGCGCAGATCCGATGAGGAGATGTGCTCATCGCGGCGATGCCAAAACATTTTGCCGAGATATGTGAAGGGGGAAGTGCACCAGGCGGCACTTTCCTCGCTCTGAGCGGCAGACATGCAGCTGCTACCGAATCCCTTTCCTGAAATGCTACAATTCCCACTCTAGATGTACTAGCACTGCGAATGGGAAGAGGGGTCCCAGGGGAGGGCACTCGCCTCTCGCACTGGAACTGCTTGTCGCCAGATGCTTCGTTCACCGTCACCGAGACCATGGAAGGCGAAAAGTTGCTCGGCGCAGTGGTGCGTGCCGGGCGCAGCGGGAGTGCGACAGGCGCAAAAGCTTCGGCCATCGTCGCGGCGCCAACGAGCGCCAGGACGGCGGACTTCGCGATCGACGCCATTCTTCAGTGCTTGGGTGGAGCAAACTTTGTTTCTCTCCTCACACGTCTTATGTGTTGTGCACTTTATTATTCCACATGAAGTCCACTTATGCTCTACAAGGGAATAATAAAGTGGCACAAACAGAGCTCTAGAACCTCAAGGAGGGATCGGCACACTGCTCTCTGTGCTCTCGGGACACGACGTAGACGCACTGGCGAGCCGTTGATAGCTCGGCGCAGGCGTGCGCTGCTGGGCGAGTGATTGGCATCGATCGGTGGTGCCATGCAGGACGCGAATACGATGCGTCGCTACCTGCTCCCCGTTCTGCTGGTCCTGATCTTCGACCCGCCCAGTTACGCAACGTTTACAGGGTCCCTGGTGGCAAGCCCAACAGAGACGGTCGCTGACCTCGGCAAGTCGCTTCGACCGGGCCCAAGACAACAGTTGGACACCGGGAATGGAGTGTCTCCGGCTCCTGAGTCCGGAGCCCAGGCCCCGAGCATGGCTCAGGCTGCATCGTTTGCGGAAGCATCTTCGCAGGCCAGCGCCAGGATGCTCAACGGCGCTCATGTCATGGCGCATGGAAATGCTCTAACACCTGCGGTTGGCGCGATGCAGCCGTTGCAAGAGAGTACTGCGCCTGCCGCAGTCGTACATGAACAAGACCAGTCATACGCACAAGGCGGGCTCGGCCAGACAACTGCGGCAGAGTTTGCTACATCGAAAGCAGAAGAGGACTCACCCAGAGCGTATGAAGAGGCTCGTGCAGATGTGAAAGACAGCGCTGGCATGCCCTTTGCCTCGCCGCCGCCGCCGCCGCCGCCGCCGCCGCAGCAGCAGCAGCAGCAGCAGATCCAGCCCGGGGAATCAGAACGATTGGTGGATATTTCCTTTGCTCCACCAAACATTGTGGCAAATCCAGGGAATGGAGTTGGGGTCGACCTGACTTTTGGTCAGCCGGGTTTGTGCACGGGCGGTTTTAACGAGACGGGCACAAGAGTTGCACCGTCGGTTGCAGAGGAAGACGAGTGGGCGGCGGAGCTCCTACTCCGTGTCAACGCGCACCGGTATCGACCATCAGCAGAGGACGCACCAAATAGCACAAAGACACCCTTCCACCGCGATGTAGGGCATTCAGTGTGACGCCCAGCCTCTCCCAAAACCCGACACCTTGTGATTTAGCGCCAACACATGGCAGGAGGAGCAAAGACCTGCACGGCTTCGCTGAGTGGGGGGAAGGAATGATGAAACCATTAGAACTGCCCGCGTGGTTCAAGAACCTGGAACACGTCGGGGGCTGGGCAATGCAGCTGGCTGAGAGTGCTGGCGTGCCTCGCGCGACATGGGAGCCGCTCATCCAGGCTGGCCAAGGAGTCAGCAAGGCGGTGGGAGGGGCAGCCATGGATGTGGCAGATCTCATTCGCGGTCAGCCGGAAGTCGTCCAGTGGTCCCTTCTTCCGGGTCACTTCAAACGTCCCTACCGTTTGCTAACCATGCACTAGGAAGCCCGGCCAGCTCTTGCTGACTGACCTGCGGTGGATGCACGGCAGGAGATCATGTCCGAGTGCGAGGAGTAGCTGGCTTCATGGCTCTTACGCACCATGCCATCTACATCGGCGACGGTGCTTCAACTTCCAACATCATCCCCTATCGCCTGCGCTGAATCCACTGACATATCGGGCCGATACTTGTGGGGCTGCAGGAAAGATCATGCACTTTACCGGGGGTGTCACCGACAAGGCGAACGCTACCTGTAAGGTTGACAGCCTTCGCTCTCTTTACTATTACGGCCGTGGCCGTGGCCTCCGCTTGATGGTTCTCCCGCCTCCCTGAGTTCTCTACCCTGCGCCGCCCGCGTGATCCGCCCGCGCACAGACGGCGCAGCAGCGTGACGCGAGGCAATCGTTCGCGGGGTCAGGTTGTTGATCATCCCAACGGCGCGCTGCCCCGCGAGGAGATAGTGCAGCGTGCGCTTTCGCTCGAGGGCAACACAGGGTGCCTTGAACCCCCCCCCCACCACCGTGCCGCGCTGCGCCGCGTTTCTGATGCGATTCAGCGTGAGTGCAGAGAGATTTTCGTTTGCTGACGCCAGCCGAGCACAGGTACAATCTTTTCTCCAACAATTGTGAGCACGTCGTCAACTGGTGCATCACAAATCAGTCGGAGTCGCACCAGGTTCCTTATTCCTCACTGTTCCCTTTGGGGGCTCTTGGGCGAAAGAGTTTCCGGAGACTTCTATACCTCCCCAGCCCCGAGGTACTGAGACCACAGGCAACCTGGTGGCTTTCACTAACGCAGGTGCGGCGATTCATGGAGGACCCGCTCAGTCTCGGCAAAGAAGTCGTCCGCATGCAGGAGGAGGCAGGAACACCGCTCGATATTGGAGAGATATGTCTGACGCTGCTCCCGCCCGCTCTGACAGCACCGTTTCTGATGGCCCGCGCCAAAGTTGACAGCACGCTGAGGGACCTCGCGTACGCCCCTCTTCCAACCTGCCCAGCGTGCCACCTTGCAAAAGCAGCCAGGGCCCACGTTTCCTGAAACTAAGCGCGGTGCGCACAGACCCGCAGGTAAATCCCCGTTTGGCTGGCGTGTCCCAACGCTGCCATTTCGCAAGACGCCGGAGGAAAGCAACTTCAAGGCTCGTTTCAACAAGTGGGTGGAGGGCGTCAAGCTGAGAGCGACACCTCCATTTCTCCGGGCGGCTGCTACATAGGAGGCTGTGTGAATATAGGTGTGCTTGAGAGCGCGGATGCACGCGCGCACGAATGAAAATGTCGAGCAAGCTGTCAGATTTGTCCACCATTTCAATGCATTTACAAGTCACAACGTTTTTCTCTCCCGGAAAATGTGGCACATCCTTCCGTCCTCATATTTCAGCGTTACGCGGGCGCAGCAATGTACAGCAGGTTGTTCCAGGCAATGCGTGGCATCGACGCAGGAAAGTGGAAGCTCGCTTCTGCCCCCTGAACCACCATCATCGACGGCTTCGTGATCGGGCACAACGCTGTCAAGCTTCCGATCGCATTTGGTTGTAGAATGCATGTGTCTGAGCGTACAGGCTCAGTGTACACAAAGCCGTTCCCCCCTCGCAGCCATGCGAGCGACTGCTCTCTGCCTTTTCTTGCCCGACACAGGTCTGTGAACCTGCGAGAGGCACACTGTCAACAAGCTCCCCTCCTAGGATACACGGCAGACCAACAGGTAGGGGACAATTCACACATGGTAGCGGTCCACCAAAGCTACTGTAAGGCGCACAGCTAGCTCTGTGCACTGCGCAGCAGCCGCGCACTGCACCGCGCTTGTTCGCTTTACAAAAGTTCCCCAAACGGGGAGTTTTAGCCAACCTCTCCTGGAGTCAGCCAAGGGTCATGCTACAATCTGGTTGCTTGCCCGCCCGCTGCTTTTGCTCCTCCGGAACAGGGGATATGATGTCACTAGTTTATATGTCGAGGTTGAAGTGCTAGTGACTGTCGGTTTTGAGGCCTTGAAATGCATTCCAAGTCCCTGAGGAGCAGGTCTCAGCTTGCCGCTGACCCGTTCCTCCCCCAGTCATGCAGTCGCAGCCTCTTTGGGATAGTTGGTTCAAGAGCGGGGGGAACGGTAACGGCGTCCTGGCTAAGGCGCAAGCGCTCGCTGCTGCAAAGGCCTCGCGCGCAAGGTCGAAATCCCTTGCTCGATTGTCGCCGTCCCAATCAAGTTCATTTCTCTCGCTGGTTGGCACTCTTGTAGGCCGCATCGCTCGCCCCCATTGTTTATGGACATGGTGCAGTGTCAAGACACCCTTGCACACTTATTTTGAGGAGTTAGACCACGCTTCATCTACGATCACGCGTCCTGCATGCTGACGCTGCGAGGGTTCACAGTTATGCGTCGGGTAGCCGAGACATTCTCTCGTGGGGAAAGCCTTCCACGTGCTGGACCAACCAGGTATACATGCTTTCTAAATGTACCATGCACACTGATGAATTGCTCAGCCACAATGCTTGCGACGGCATGTCTGATCTAAATCTACGAGTGCAATAAGCGAGCGCTGCTTTGCCGCTGCGCTGGAGAATCTGCTCACGCACTGACGACGATGTGTTGCCGGCAGAGCACTTGCATGGACTGGATGTAGAAAGTAGTGAGGGGAAGTGCGGTATGTGGTGCTTGGAGATTGAGAGTGAAGCGAAGTGCTCGAGCAAATTCCTTTCAGGATTGCATTTTGGACAGCATCACGGCGAGCTTGGTAGGGGCCGGTTGCTATGTAACATATGCTCCAGGGGCCCTTTGTGTGCGGAGCGGGCCGCGCTCACTTTTGACACAGCCTGCACTACTTTAATTCCCGAGCAAATCGCCCCGGTCAAAAGGCATTCATTGTCGGGGCTTCTCCAGTGCTCTGCCTCATGATCAACATCTGGTGCTGATAGCCACATATTCCCGATGAACTTCACTAGACGTGCGTACCTGAGTCTCCAAATCCAGCGGCAGGGCTGTAGCCGAAAGGCTGGAGACCCTTAGCCTCGTTGATCTTGAGAGATTGACTCTTCTTGCTCTGAAGCAACACCGCTCTCTGTGTAAGGCCGTGCGAGAAAAGCGAAAAGAATGTGACTCTGGGGCGAAGCAAGGCTGGGAAGGGGCAAACACCCCATAGACTGCAATGATGTACTTCATGTACGGAAGGGCTGTCTCCTCGTTCGCGTCGGACACCATCTGCGACAGTAGTACACCGTGGAAGCCGGCATCCGAGAGGGATCGAATTTGCTCGATCTCTGCTCCGCCCTGCCTCGCCTTGACAGTTCCCACCGCAACACAGTCCTTTGGTATGTCGTCACGCATCTGAAGCGTCGCCTTTGTCAGGAACTTGGGCATCATGTCAGTCTCGAACCGCACGCACATGGTACGTGCCCCAGCATTCACGGCGATGGGGATTTGCGACACGTCACTGATCTCCATGAACGGCTCAATGTTAACTTTGTAGAGCTCACTGATAATCTCCGTCAACGCCGCCTCGTCAAATTGGTCTCCACGCAGTGCCAGCCCATCAACGCCCAGCTCCTTGGCCTTCAGCACTGTGTCTTTGGTCACATCGACTCCACGATAAACAATTGGCACGGGCCCTGGGAAGTTGCCCTTGGCTGAATTTTGTTCTTTGACAAACTTTGCCACGTCTTCGTCGCCAAACTCGATTCCAGCGTTGATGACAATCACGGCCGCCTTTGATCGCCTCGCTTCGAAGGAGTAAGGGTCGATCCGGTGAGGCGGCACCTGGTACGCATCCACCGCTTCATCTGGCTCTGCTGCAGCGTTGCTGCGGCTTGGTGGCCAGAAGTTGATGGGACGCTACCTGGTCGTTGCGAGCATATTCAATCAGCATCGTTGACGCGCCTGAAGCCTTCTTGACCTGCGAGCGCCAAGTAAGAACGGTAGGACTTTCATCTTGGTGTAAAAAATCAGTTCAGTCGCCACGGACGGGAACTGCACCGCCTTGTAGATTTTGTCGGGACCCTTAAACGCCTTCGCGGCGGCAGCGCCCTCCTTCTCGAGGTTCTTGGCTTTGAGTGCTGCGAGCATGTGCACCATGGAATCCTCACGCTTGGCGACAGCGCCACGGAGCCCTTGTTGACGCGCGCTTGACTTGACCTGCGGGCATACCCTCCCTGTACAAGTTCGGAGGCTGACCGGTTTGAAGGCCCCGTTGAAAGCACTTGCAGGCTCGCCGATCGTCGAGAGCACGCAAACAGCCGCAAGGAAGCCAGCCCCTCGCATGTTTGTTGGACTGAGCGGGGGCCGATGGATAGAATAATGGCTCCAACGACAACCACCCCGAGCCGTTTTCACGGATCTCGGGAGGAGGCCCGGGTGTGGGCGCTGCGGCTGGGCCTCGCTGGCCTTAGCAAGCTTGCGTACCGCCCCTCTTGCCTCAAGAGCTTCTGATTAGCATCCTTCTCGTAGGGCGAAAGAAGGTTGCAGTGCGATTACGCGGTGTGAAGAGGTGTTCCTTCGGGTGATCCCCTGAAAGCCATCGGCGGCATGTCCAGCAGTACTGACACGTTGAAGCACCCACCACTGGAGCCCTCGAGCCGCTTTTGGACGCCGAGCCCTGCGCTAGATGGCTACGGCGCTGATGACGACTCGGTCCGCTCTTGTCCCCTGAAATCGAAGGAGGCCGCCACAGGGATGCCTCTGACAGGACAGGATGCCTGTGACGGGATGCCTCTGACAGAAAGATGCCTGCCCCAGGTGTCGGAGCGGCCGCCAATCATCGCCAGACTCATGGCAACACGGAAAGAGTTGACCTACCACCCTCAGCAGCCCGGTGGATTCCATGAGTTCCAGAAGCATGTGCAGGAGAACGACGTGCAGCTCCAGCGGTTCGATTTCCTCAAGATGAGCGTTTTCTTTGAAGGGCTTCTGATCGGGCCGTCTGACGCCGAGACCCCAAAAGATGGATCGCGAGCCATCGAAATGATTTTCATCTATTACTCTGGGCGTCGCCAGGCAGACTCAATCGTCGGTGGGAAGACATTTACCTTCGACGACATCCACGAGGCAAACAGCACCATCGACATGGCAGAGTTGAACAAGTTCATGCACGACTTCTTTCCCGGCGTGTTTACGCGCCAAGAAGTGAGCTGGCTGTTCAAAATGACCAATCACGCGTCGGACATCGAGGACGAAAACATATCGGCGCTCGACTACGAGGAATTTTTGTTCCTCCTCGCTCACATCGGCTCGCAACTGTATTACCCTGCCTCTGCCAAGGAGATCGCCCACCGTCTGGGAAAACGTCTCGGCCTCGGCAATCCCCGCGCAATGCGCAAGAAGCTGTACGAGCTTGGGCGTGTCGACGCAGGCTTCGGAGCATGGAAAAGCGACAGCCCGCCTAAGCCACATAAGTTCGACCGCACCGCGCGCCATGCACTTGGGCGAGATGCGAAGGACCGTGTGCTTCTACACAAAGAGTTGGCACATTGCATAGAACACCTTCAGGGCGACTTCCCGGTCATCGCCGTCCCCGAGTGGCTACCCTTCCAGGGCAAGTACATAGCGATGGCCTTCCCGACACACGGCGCGCGCAACGCTACGAAGCCGCGTTTCAAGGTAGTCTTGCGCAACATGGCGCCGCGCAACATCCAGATCCACTATCGCATCGAGAATCTGCCGATGTTATCGATGGTGCACCTTCCGCCCGCGCCGATCGCACCGGGAATGGATCTCATGTGCGAGATCAAGGTAGAGGCAAGCAAGCCAGGCATCCACATAGGAGGACTTGTTTTCTCCGCCGAGGAAAACGGACCGGAGATCTTCCGGTGTCCGATCTACCTGCGCATCCTGAACGCCGTCAAGTCGCCCATCGGCGAGTCGCTTGTGGCGGCGCTGGCGCAGCACGCACAACTTGACGAACTCCGCGAGCGATTCCATTCTCACGACCCCGAGAGCAGCGGTCAGGTGAGTCGCGCAGACTTTGCTGCGGTGATGGACGAGGCGGCGCAGCGCTACGTGCACCAACTTTCAGAAGAAGAGGCGATACAGCTCGCAGCGGAAGCGGGAGCAGAGGGGGGGCAGGTGGACTTTGACGACTTCATCCACAATCTGGAGGTGCGCCGCGAGGAGCTCGAGGCTGAGCGCAAGGCCGCGGAGACGACGCCGCACCCGACCACCGCCGCACTTCACAAGGAAGAATCCTCTGCAAGCTCACCGGGGGGGAAGCGCCAGCCGGATCTTGACAGGTGAGCCCTGCAGAACAAACTAAATCCTGACGTCCCAACGCCCTGCTACTTGCGTGTGCTCCAGCAGTGAAGGCACTTTCTGACGCGTGACTGCACTCCGTGCAGGACGGCACAGTACATCGCGCACACGGGCTACGCTGTGCCGCTCAAAGTGCAGAATGCGATGATGACAGAGGAGTACCGCTCGCAATTCGCCACCATGGCTGCGCAGAGCTCCAGCCAGTCGCAATCGCGCAGTCGCCGAAACAGCCATGCCAACGACTACCGCCCTTCTCAGCGCGAACAGTCTCCCGTTGTTGTGACCTTTGAGCGCCCTCCATCCCTCGAGGAGTCGGGCCATCGGAATGCCCCTGTATTGCAGCAAGAAGCTGACGTGGGATAGGACTCCAGTGCGTCACTGAGAGCGGCTGATAGAAAAGGAGAGGCGCTGCCCGTGGTGGCACACGATGTGTACACTTAATTTCAATCCAGTGCGGGAGCCCGGCGCTAGTGCTGGGCGCCATTGCAATTGTTACAGCGGCTAAGGTTACTCTGGCGGCTCTTTGGGACCAGTGCCAAAGTGGCGATCTGCTATTTCGAGCTTGAGCTTGATCAGCATCGTCTTGGAGATGGTCCCCGCAACGAATTGCGCATTCAGCTCAGAAATCTGCGAGATAAGCACACCGTCAGCACCATTTCCCATCTGCCCGGGCGGCGGCTCTTCGAGCAGCTGAGCTTCCGGACTGCATACTTCGTCCAATTTCCCCACGGGCAGGCCGCGATTCTAAGGAGTGTGATCAAGCTACTGCCGCGCCACAGGTTGCGAGGCGACCTCTTTCTCAAACGCAGGATCGACGTCCACCTTCATTTCTCTCCGCCGCTTGTTGCTGCTCTCAGCACCCTCCTCGACGCTGTGCTCCTCCTTGACCGCGGCGCCGCCGAGGTCGGCGCTGCGGTCGCCGCCCTCGGTGGCGCTGCCGAAGTTGGCAAAATAGAATGCGCGAAGTCCGCCCTCGGCGGGCTTCGCGGCGCCCTCCCCAGTTTCCTTTTCTCCACAGACCTTGGCGCCCTCCACTTCCATGTCGCCTTCAGGCTCCATATCTGAGGAACAAAAGTCAACCACCAACACATTCATATTCTGACATTCTATTTAGCCAACTTCATCTCGAGTTGAGTGAACAACGCTCCCACCGCTCGAGAGAAGGGGGACGACGCGTCCAGAGTGAAGGCGGCGCACAGACTGGGCTGTCGGCGGCTTTCGATTGGCGATTGGCGATCTATAGCAGCGGGCTGAAGTGCTGGGACGATGGCGGAAGGCGGCAAGGCTGACGAGAAGGTTGGGGAGGAGAAGCAGGGGGAGGCGATTGTGGCTCCTAGCTTGGAGCCCGCAACCAAGCACCAGCTGCAGAACTCGTGGGTACTGTGGTTTGACAACCCAGTGAAGCGGCTGGGGGCCAAAGATTGGTCGCAAAACCTTAAGAAGGTGGCGACCTTTGACATGGTCGAGGATTTCTGGGGGATTTTCAACAACATCCGGCCGCCGTCGCGCCTGAACGCTGGGTCCAACTACCACCTTTTCAAGGTCGGGATCGAGCCGATGTGGGAGCATGCTGCCAACAAGAACGGAGGCAAGTGGACCTACTCGATTCCGAAGAAGGATGGAAAGAAGACGATCGACGACATGTGGCTGTACACCATTCTCGCTATGATCGGGGAGAACTTCGACGCGGGGCACGAGCTGTGCGGGGCAGTCATCTCGCTACGCAAGGGTGGGGACAGGGTGGCGGTGTGGACCAAGACTGCGGAAGATGAAAAAGCGTGAGATCCCGTTCGCATCGTTCCCAGGATATTGCTGCCTGCAATGGTCTCATGCTGCGCTTGTTGCGCGCTGTTGCATGCGTTCTGTTGCACGACGCAAGGAATGAGTACTGCTAACAGTGTCCGCTGTCGTACTCACCTCTGACGGATATGCTGGTTCAGGTGTCTCGAGATTGGGAATCAGTTCAAGGCAGCACTAAACGAGTGCGTCGGAGCAGAGGTGCTGTTGCCGAAGCACCCGCCCGTGGGAGCACCTCCACTTCCTGCACTCCCTTCTTTTGGCGTGTTGCACCAGAGCCTGGCCGCGAATCGTCATCGTACCATATGAATTAATGTACCGGGACTCGTGCAGATCCCCAAGGACCAGATCGAGTACCACGTTCACAACGATGCGCTTCAGGTCGGCTCATACGCTCCATCCTTCTTTGACACTCTCTGTCCTGATCCGGCGCGAAGGCTCTATTCTGTTTGTATGCTGGAGTATAGACGCTCTGATATTGTGTGCGGGTCGGGTTACCAGGCCTCGAAGGACAAGGGCGCCAAGAAGACGGCCAAATACACGTTGTAAGGGCTCTGACAAACTTCAACTGCTTCCCAGGATCCGTGGCGCGAAGGTGGTTTGGCTTCTGCCAGTGGGCAGGCAGATTAGGTCTCCATTTTGTTGAACGGATTTATGAGGATTTGCGGGACGCGGCGGGACTCACGTGGCTCAGTGCGCCCCACGGCGCTCTCTGTCTTGGGTGATGCTGAGAGACCGGGGGGTTTAGATGACGTTAGGGAATGTGCGGGAGTGTTTGGCTTGATCACTGAAAGTATCTGTCAACCTGAACAGCACGCTAGACTGATCGAATTTCTCAGCAAACACGTGATTGCATGCACCAAAACTAAACCAAACGTCCTCGGAAGTAGCCCGCTGCCGCACGGACAGAGTTCATGGACACTTCTCACACGAAAATCATAGTTCTTCAGAAAAGTCCTCTGGCTGAAGAGATGGCTGAAGACGGGACTTCGGATGTTCATGGCGCAGGCGAGGATAGGGGTCCTCAACCTTCGACTTCACCGGCAGAAGACAAAGCTCAGCATTCGACAGTAGCTAGCGACGAGGGGATTATTCCGCAAACTGTGAGTGAGCCTGCGGAGGTCCCAACCTCTGAAGAGCAAGCCATTACCACAAGCGATCTCAACAATTCGGCGCAGGAGACCAACAAGGTGGGCATGTGGACTAAATTGAAACGAGCGATATCAAGGAGGCGTGGCAGCAGCAAGTCACTCCTTGGTGTTGACAAGATGTCTTCTGGACCGGATGATTCTGCGGTCCCAGCGACCGAGGAAAGCGGCGGGCGTCACCGCCCGTGGCTGAATCCGCACGGTTCGCCCCAAATCCTCCGCGCGATCGGGGCATACTTGCAGCAAGATTGGTATCGGTTGTTCTGAATCGAGGCTAGTGTGTTGCTGAAATGGGGCGCGGGGCGCGGCGATGGGTAGGCGAGGCACGAAAAGGGATCTTGGAACCAAGGGTGATGGAGAGCCTGGAGCTCCCGTGGGGCACGAAGTCCATCGTGCTGCCGTCGCGTGTCCCGATGTATCCCAAGTGCAAGCCAGCCGACTTGGCAGAATACGACTACCTGGTGAACGCCACCCCGCTCTCGGAACCAGCGCGCACAGTAGGTGCGGCGCCGGTCTCAAGAGCGCGGTGGGCGCGGGGGCAGGTGCAAGTGCCGCTCGGCCTCGGCCCCGAGGCGCTGATCGCCTTCCACCGGCTTGCGCTCCTGGTGCCGCCCTGGGCTACTCCAGGCGGCCACATCGTGGTGGCCTACAGCGAGAAGGGAGGCGCCGACTCCTTCCGCGTGCTCGGCTTTGTTCCTCCCGGACAGGACTCCATCCTCACCGTCCTGATGGTCCATCCTGCCCTCGCTGTGGCGCCCCCCGCCGCTAGTGCCCACTCAGTGCGTCTTGGCACGACGTTAAGAAGTGCAAGATTGGCAGGGCATGAAGCTTTCTCATGCGTGCCACGTGCACGCACACCCTTGCACGATCGGAACGAAGCCGGACATCGACGAGGAAGCAGAGGCGGCGGCGCGCGCCGCGAGAGTGCTGGCGGCCAAGGAGCGAGCAGCAGAAGGTCTGCGTACCGAATTATTAGAGCTCCGTCTGATGCTCGGAAAGTCGCTGGAAAGTCTCAAGGTAGCAGGGCGGGTGGTGAGAGAAGCGGCGAGGCGGCGTGCAGTGGAGGAGGATGGCTTTTTGGCGCGGCAGCGGGTGCTGCTGCACATGGACCGCTTGAAGACTCACGCAGACGCGCAGGTGCAGGCCATCCGGCGACTGGATGTCCTGGCAGGGCGCTCGGCGCACGCACTCGCAGCGGTCGAGCGTCTGCTGACTGCGCACAGTGGCTCCGCTGCGGCGCTCGCGGTAGCAATTTGCACACACGCGCAAGAGCAAGAGCACGCGGAGCTGCTGAGAGAGGAGGCTCCCGACGCAGAGCAGCCCCCGCTGATGGACCCTGCGTTGCACTGGGCGATCAGGGGTACGGCTGAGGAGGGGCCTGAGGGGCCCGGAGCCGCGGCGGAGCGCGCGAGGGCGCACTTAGAGGAAGAGGAAGAGCGGGCTCTGTTGGAATCGCTGGGCGAGCTGTCGGCAGAGGCGGTCAGGGCGCTTGCGCGTCTAGACGCGGTCGACGGAGGTGTGGGCGAAGAGGAGCATGAGGCGCTGCTGGACGAGGTCATCCGGGCGCTGGTAGTGGAGCACGCGCGGCTGGTGCCTGTGCTGCGCGAGGGGCAGGAGCGCTGCGAGCGCTGCGGGCTCTCGCTAGTGCGAGAGCTGGAGTCGGCGGCGGAGCTGTCGGAGGCGACTACACAGGCCGCAGCCTGGGTCGGGCGGCTCGGCCAGTACGAAGGGGTGGTGGCGGCCAACGGTGCGGTGCTCCACGCCAAGCTGCGAGCGGTGCGGTACTCTCGCGCAGCGCTCGCGCAGGGCGACGCGCTTGCCTGCGCCGCCGCCGAAAGGAGCGTGCCCCCGGCGAACCTGGATCTCCAGGTCTATGCGCTCATCGCGGCAGCCTATCAGGAGCTCGAGCCGGCCATGCCCGTCGCGCGCGTGGGGCAATGAGGCACACCGGTTCCGAGAGTAGGGAAGCACCGGCACCAGAGGGGCTGCCGGGGCGACGCTTGAGTCCTGTACATATACTTGAATGATTTACGTACCGATAGTTTTGATAATAGCTGCCACTCTAATGTGCGTGCGTGCGTGCGTACGTGCGGGCGGGCACAGCAGCATCTTGTCAGCACTCAGCGGTCAAGCGACGGCACCTTGCTCGGGTCGGCAATCGAGAGGCGCGTGACCACAACCACAATCACTGCCACAATGAGGCCGAGAAACACCCGCCGGAACATGACGCTCGGGGCCCTCCCCCGCGAGCGCGATCCTGGACACTTGAAGCGTCGCGGCGAGCTGCCGGGCGACTGCAGCTCATGGCTGACCTGTTCGCCACCCCACAGCTCTCCCTCTTGTCCGCCAACTACCAAAGCCCGCCTACTCCGCTGTGCAGAAGGCTGTCCCGATTCAACATCCTCTTCAGCTCCCATGCCGGCCCCTCTTTGAGTGGTTGGTGCCTGCACAGTGGCTTCGCTGATCTCCGCCGCTACCGGGGCCTGCCCGACCGCATCGCTCTCCTCCTCAAGTTGCTTCGGCGAAGGATTTCCTCGCTCTGGTCCAGTGGGTGAAGTGCTGTCAGACGTTCCAACCGATGGATGCTTCACATTGGACGATTCCGCCCCGCCCATTCTTTCCTCGCTGGGTGCGTCCGCGGCAGCAACTTGCTCCGATTTCAGCTCGCTTCCAACCTCGAGTTTTCCCGGAGCCAGCGAACGACTCACTGGATCTGCCAGCCCCTCGTGCCTGTCTTTTTGTCCTCCATCTTCGTCCTGTCCTGGATTGCCCTTTCGTGCGCGGCGCCCACGCCGGCCCACCTTCGCGTTCTCAGAAGCGTCATCCGCAGAGCTCATATCCTGGCGCATCATCTCTGCAGCTCTTGGCACGCGAACCGGCGGGAGCTCCTGCTCTGCTTCTGCCTGGCGGCTGCGCCGACCTCTTCTTCCCCTCCCACTATCCTCAGTTGCATCCGCCATGGGGCCGGGAATCGGATTTCAGATTCGATTTCAGATCGGACGCGGAAACAAACAGTAGCTTGACGGCATCGCGAGCCGCCAAGCGGCTCGCGATGTCGACAACACATGATGAATTCGAGAAGATTCACCGCGCGTTGACTACTTCCTTGCTTGCACAGAAGGACGATCCTCTCAAGATATCTGCAGCGGTCCGCTGTCCAGCAGAATCCTTGACTCGTTCCTTGGACACAGAAGCCCCAAACGCTATGGCTTTCGTACCGCATGAGTGAGTATGCTACCTTGCTTCTAACACCGCGAGGGAACATGTTGGGGCCTCGAGCAGGAGGTTGGCGGTATCCTCACACAATTAGAAGTGGATGGTGACGTGACGGGGCCCTTCAGGGCCATGGACATCGCGCAGGTGCGCGTAGGCCCCGGGACCAGCGCGCAACCTTTCGCCTCGCGTGGCTGACTCCCCGGTGCCGCTGGACAGGAAGTCCTAGCCGCACAGGCAGTGTTCGTTTCTGCGGTGTACCTCTCGGCCCATGCTGAAGCGGTCAATCTCCGTGCTCTGCGGTGTGCGTGTTGTAGCAAACGGCGCCGGGGCAATATGCATTTCGTGACCCACGCTCGCGGAGGACAGGTGGAGAGGCGGAGGCAGCTGCGGAGAAAGGAGCTGGAGGCGCAAAAGCGTTTCCACGGGTCCCTCTATGTGTCTGTGCTCAGTGTGCGGTCGGGGCCCGCCCCTCACACGATTCCTGGGTTCGCACCGGTTTCAAGGTCGACAAACCCATCACGGGAGCGGGCGCAGGGGCAAGGTCAAGGAGGAAGCGGAGCAAACGTCTTCCTTCTTCCTGTCGGTCGAGGTGCCGGGAACTGCGCCCCAGGACACGACCGCCTCACGCGGGTCTCCGGCCCTCCCGCGTCGCCCCGCCTCGCGCCGCCCCGCGCCAGCGGCCCGCCTCACGTGTGTGCGTCTGATCACGGACACAGGCGCTCCATGGAGTGGGAGCAGGACTTTTCGTTGCAAGTGGTAGCCTCCCAACCCCGCCTGGGCCTGCTCCGCCCCCCCACAATCGCGCCGTGCTCATCTTTGATCTCCTGGACTGGAGGACTCGGAACGCTAGACAGCCGCGCCCTCCGCTGCCCCCCAGCTGCCCCTGTTTCTCGAGCCTCGTGCAGTGTGCACCGCCCCCTACCCCCCGCAGCCGACGGCAGAGGCGCGTGCAGGTGGCTCCGTCGCGCAGCCTCCGCGTCGCGCTCGTCCAGGTGGTCGAGGCCGCGGGACACTCGCCGGCCGCTGAGGGGCTTCCCGCAGCAGGGCGGGGGGCTGCGCCCACGCCGCGACGTGGTCAAGTAGGAAGCGGAGCTCCGCCGGGCACGGGCGCAGAGGCCGATCGGGCGGAGCGCGCGAGGGTGCGGCGGCAGTCGACATGGCGGCAGCTGGGCGGGCGGGAGCAGGTCGTGGGGGAGCTCTTTCTGCCGCTCCGTGCGCTCGAGAGCGGCGCGCCCCGCAAGCGGTCCGCCCGCGCCCGACCCTCTGTCCCCCCACCCGAGACTGCGCCCAGCCGAGGGGCCACGTGGCCCCTCGGATGACGCGCCCGAGGGCGGGGCGCTTGGCGGGGCAGGTGGTACCAGTTTGCAGCGCCAGGCGCGCAGGAAGGGGGCGCGCTGCTCGGGCCGGAGGAGGTGGCGGCGCTGGAGAGGCTGCGCGAACCGCACCGCGAGCCGCGCCGCGAGCCAGGGAGCAACGCCTCGCCGGTCGGCTCCGCGCTGGGCGCGCCCTCGCGGCCGCCACACTGGCGCCGCGATGGCACGCCCGGCTCCGCTGTCTCCAGCTCCAGACACCTAGGTGTCTCGCGACCGCCGACAACGCAAAGGCACCGGCAAGGCTTCTCCGCGCCTGCCCCGACCAGCCCCTACGCGGTCGGGCCCCTCCCCAGAGGCTCAGGGGCGCGTAGTTGGCGCCGGCGGGCAGGGCGGCCGGGGCTGACGCGGCTCGGCTGGCAGAGCTGGAGCTCGGGGCGGGTTTCGGCCGGGGTGGACGGCACGCTGGCGCGGCAGGGGATGCTGCGCTGGGACTCGAGCCGGAGCGGCAAGACTCCGTGGGCGCTGCTAGAGCCGGACGCGGCGGCGGCGGCGACGGTTGGCGAGGTGCAGCTCAAGCTGCACTACTCCTTTCGCGAGCAGCGCC
>ENA-UOXV01002531-UOXV01002531.1-marine-metagenome-genome-assembly--contig:-NODE-2531-length-23787-cov-6.257964_pt1 | contig 23787 bp, 31 predicted proteins | sample MGYA00238165_ERZ766961 | MGnify/ENA primary metagenome ERZ766961 (study PRJEB28924, sample SAMN03173240) | marine metagenome | biome: Marine; feature: Water; material: Subsurface seawater | place: North...
AAGATTGCCCCCTTCAACACTAACTCCACAAAACGAAACCACAGACAGAAGCGAGATAAGGATCTAGCTCTTATGTGAAATTCTGCAAAATTCTGCATACATTTTCGATTTCGCTACTTTTCTTGATGCTTGGAAACTGTGGATAGTTGAAGTGATATCATATTGGATCGAATTCTGACCAAACCTTAGCTCCAGTATCGTTTTGTGAAGTAAGCGTTTACTACCGCCGCGCCTCGAGGTCACGCTCGCGGGCCGCGCGGCGGATGGGGCGGCTGCAGGGCTTGCCGCCGCCGCTCTCGCCCCAGCCGAGCCGAAACCCCCAAAAGCGCTGCCCGCTCCCCCCCGCCCCAGCCCTCCAAGCCCGCCCGCCAGGGGCCCCGTGAAACCGCCCGTCGCCAGTGCCGCGCTGCGCAGGCAGCCAACCTCGACCCACACCTCCCCCCCGCCGAACGCGCTGAGCTCGCGCGGCAGCCGCGCGTACACCCCATCCTCAAAGCGCACGTCGAGGTAGCGTGCGTCGCCCTCTAGCGCTGCGCTAGAGGGGCCCCACCACCCGCCCCCCGCCTTCGCCTCCCACACCGCCAGCCCCGCGCCCCCTGCGCCCCCCGGCGTGCTGACGCGCGCGCTGCAGCGGTGCCACCCGGCGTCGGCCACCAGCTGCGCGAGCGGCGCGCCCGTGCGCAGCGCGTCGCCCCGCGCCGAGTCCGCGCTGCCGGCGCGCGCGAGCACGTCCAGCTGCCCTACCGCCTGCGCCCCGGCGGGGGGGGCGTGCCATGAGCGCTCCCCGGACCGCGCCCGCCGCGCGCCCCGGCCAGTACCGGATTCGCTCCCGCGCATTTTCTCGGGTCGGATCGCGGCGTGTGGGACGCGTCGGCCTTGAGCCGCGTGGCGGGAGGCCTCCGGGAGCAACCTGCTCCAAGACCTCGAAGTTGCAGGGCGTGTCCGCGTTCATGGCCGCGCGCACAGCCTGAAGTTGCAGGGCGTGACCGCGTTCATGGCCGTGCGCACAGCATCACCCACGCCAATTGCCACGTCGCCTCCGCCTCAGGTGCGCGATGGGCGCCCTGCCTCGCAGCGCGGGGCTTGGCTGTGCTGTGCTGTGCTGTGCTGTGCTGTGCTGTGCTGTGCTGCGCTGCGCTGTGCTGTGCTGTGCTGTGCTGTGCTGTGCTGTGCTGTGCTGTGCTGTGCTGTGCTGCGCTGCGCTGCGCTGTACTGCACCGGGCGGGGCGGGTGCCTGCGACGCCGCGAACCGCGGGGAGCACATTTTGGAGCCGGTGATCTCGTCGGGGTCGCGCAGAGCGAGCTGAGGGCGCGCGGCTCAGTGCTGAGGGCGCGCGGCTCAGTGCTGAGGGCGCGCGGCTCAGTGCGCGTTCGATAGACGCGGCGCGGCGCACGGGCAGGAGCCGGGGGAGTGGACCTGGCGCGCGCGTGCGAGGTATGCGAGCGCACCGGTCTGCGCGTCGTATTCGGCCACGACGCCGACGCGCAGCGCCTCGCGCGTCGCGCCCGACTGCTCGCACAGCCAGAGCTCGAGCCGGGCGCCGCCGCTGCTGCCGCCGCCGCCCGCGGGGAGCAGGCGGCGGTCGCCGGCAAAAATGGCGGCGCCCGGGCGCACGACGACGCTGTCGACTTGCCCCGCGCGGAGCGTGACCGTCGCCTCCTGGTTTGTGTCCGCCTTGCGGGCGGCGGGGGCCGCGCCGGGCGCGCCGGGAGCGGAGGCGCCGGCGGGGGCGGCCCCGGGCTCGAAGACGGTGCGGACCTCCATGACGCCCGCGCTATCGTCGATGAACTTGGATGTGTGCCGCACGCGGCCGCTCGCCGTCGCGAGCTTCTCAGGCTCTGTGATTGGGCCAGGGCCGGCGCCCGCCAGCGCCGCCGCGTCGAAGTGTGTCCACCGCCCTGCGTGGCAGCACAAAATGCGGTTTGCGCGCTTACTGAGCTCCGCCCAGTTCCACTCCTCGCTCATCACGTCGGCATTCTGTGGCACCTCTGACAGGTAGGCCGGCCGGTCTGTGGCCATCCGCAGGCACCCACGGGCGCGCAAGCCCCATCGCTGCTGTGGCGTTGGCCCGCCGCCCGGCGAGTGGTTGCGCAGCACAGCGGTGTCTTGCACTGGGCGCGTCACTGGCGTTTGCAAAAAAGAAGAGCCTTGCGCCAACAGGACTATGAGAGTGTACGCACGCACAGTGGCCGCGGGGCGCCATCCCGCCCCCATTCTTGCTGCGAGGGATTTTTCTCAAATTGATGGATCGCTTTACAAAGTTTGGGTGGAGTGCTGCCTCCAGTGATCGCTCCCGTCAGAGGATGTACTATTGAGTGGTCACTCCGAGGAAACATGGAGAGGCAACTGCTAGATGACGGTAGAGAGCGGTAAGCGTTCATGACCAGCAGAATCATCGGAGGGCACAACCAACCAGGACGCTGTCACACCTGAAAGTCACGCGTATCAGGACAAGGGACTCCCTTGAAGGGAGTGTATGTGGAGAGCAGAGATGCCTTTGGTAGAGCGTTGCTCCTTTTTCTTGGTAGATGTCCACCATTGAACAGCATGCTTGTTCGCCGCAGATTCCAACCCTCTGCAGAGCCAGCATCCTACAAGAAATACGGGCACTCGGTGTTCCCCCTTTGATCCACCACATCACTGGCCTAGCCTGCTCTCCCGCATGTAGATGCTGAATTCGCTCGCTGTTGACTTCAAACAGCTCAACGTGTGGCCGCCGGGCGGAACGGACACCAAGTTTCCGCGATTAGGGGGTACACCGGTCCGCGAGCTTGTGCGGGGCTTCGGAGCGCGCGCAGGCGAACTCGTGAAAATTTCGCCCGAATTTCAGAAGGGTGCGCCGTGCTCGCGCTTTGCGGGTAAGTTGGGTCGGGTGACTACGTCGTACGGGGAGGGGTTTGTTGGGGTTCTCTTCGAGGGCGAACGGCGTGAGGAGATTTTCTTTGCAGGCACAGGCGGCGCGTTTCAGTTGGTGTACGCGCATGGTGCCGGCACGCGTGAGGCAGTCAACGACGTGCAGCCACCCAAGACCAATACGTGGGGGAAACTGCAGTCTCCGTTGTACTCAAGCCCCGGCCAGCACAAGAATTCCAGCCCCTCCCTGGACGGCGAGGCAGCAGGCAGCAGCAGATAGCTGTCTATCGACTTTGCAGAACGGAATTCAGCTGGATGATGCTACAGGGCTCAATTCCTTCTACTTGATGTGAATCGACGTGCGATGTAAACAGTGGAGGCTTCGCCGCACGCCCCAGGTTGCTGACCATATGGCACATGGTCGATGTGCTCCACTGTATCGTGCGCACGAGCCGCGAGTTGAACGCAGTGTTATCGATCTGAGAAAGTGCGACGGTGGGCTCAAAGGTGAAGATCGCGTCGCGGACGCACGCGCGAGCGTGCGCGCGCTTCTCAGCGTGGCGGTCCAGCCGGCGCGCCAGCGTGGTAAAACAAATGTGAAAGCTTATACCACGCACTGAAGCGATGTTCTACACACTGCGCGGCGTCCTGGGCACGAATTCACACATCAGTCGACGAGAATTGACACCAAAAGGACTGCAAAATCATGGATGCGAGAGATGACGACGAAATGCTCAGGGGTACCCACACCTGCCCCATCATCCTGTGTGCGCGACCAGCCGAGCTACCAGGGTAGATTCAAACAGCGGCACTTTTCTTTCGAACGCTCTGCCACTTTTCCGGGACTACGGTGAGCGATGCTTTGTCCTTTATCGGTTCCAATCTGCACAGAATTAGCATGCCCGCATCTGCACGCGGGGCGCAACTTCGAAGATCCGACGGGAAGGCATGACACAACCTTGAAGATCTCGACTTTTTCTCGTATGAGCCGGCTCCAAAAACTCCTGTTCGGACATTTGTTTGTTCAAGACGGAAGGCAAGAAGCTGCCGGGTCCGAATGCGACAAGGGTTGCAATCCTGCTCCAGAGGGTTAGACTAGCCAGGTACGTTGGCTGGAGTTGCCCACAGGAGCTTGTCTTGTGCCGGCCCCTCAAGCAGCGCTTCTTAGCGCCGCGTATGCAGGGCAGCGCCGCAACATTCACGTCGCAGTAGGCAGTAGCAGTTCGAGGCATCGCACACCGGCCGGCACGCCTCGCGCAGACAGCGCCGCCGCAAAGAGATTTGTTGCGCAAGATGCGCTCGTACACGCGTCCTAGTCATGCAGCGAGATTGGTGTGGGTGTGCGCTTTGGTGCTGGCAACTCAGCTGTTGGGTGCTGGGGAGGCGAGCTTCGTCGGCGAAGCGATCACGTCGAGCCTTGTCGAGCCACTGCTTGTGGCCCTGCGTAAAAACGGGGGATACAACGAAACGACTGGTCCAACAGCTTTTCTGCGATCGTTCGTGGATGGCCAGATCGTGCCATACGTAAACTCGTGCCACGTGGTTTTACCGGACGGCCAACCGGACTGTGCTGCGATCGCGGGCGAGTGCGCCGGGGATACTGGAAACTGTGCCTACGTTGCCCAAATTGAAGGTCTTGGAGCAGTCGGGCTGGTGATCGCACTTATGCTGGCCGGAACGTCCGTGGCGGCAAGTACTCTCTTGTGTTGTTCCTCGCGAGGTTGCCGTGGCGGGGAAAGTGTCGTCGGCATGCGAGCGCACTCAGCGCTGCACGTGCTGGTCGGAGCGGTAGTGCTGCTGTCCTTGCTCGGGTTCATGTCTGTGTCAGGGCTTCTTCCCGACGTTCTCGCCCTGTTCAGCAGCTTTGTACAGGTGCGGCGCCCTCCTATCCCATCAGCTGCTGGCGGCTGCGACACGCATGTGCTTCTCCACGCATTCGCGAGCTCTCATTGAGTGCCATGCACCATCATTGCCTTTGGGGGATCGTAGAGCCATTCGCCCGTCGTTTCTCACTGCGACTCTATGCGCAGGCGGCGGACGTTCCAGGAGAGGTGGGGGCAACGGGGCGAGAAGTTCTCGCGGCGCTCGGACGGCGAGGCGCGGAATTTGGAGCTGAGAGAGCGATGCTGCTGGAGGGGCTCGTAGCTCTGGAGACAGCAATGCTGCGGGCCAAGGTGCAGGTGGATGGGGTGGGGGGGGCGCTCGCCTGGCTGCAGGTGTTGGTGGAGGGGTGCGTCAACGGCACCGATCACTGCGGCGTTGTCCCGCCGGTCCCGCAGCACGGCGCGCCTCCTGGACCGCCCGGGCTGAACCCTTGCACGTATGGCGGGCGGGCTGAATTCAGGGATGCCGACTTCAGTGCAGGTGGTCCGCATTCTTGGGGCGCGGGCCAGCACCCCAGGGGTGTCCCTGCGGAGCTTCCAGGCGGCCGGCCGTCGCCGGCGTGTCGCGACCTCAGCACGGGCGCGGCGCACACTTGCCCGTGTTGTGTCGCGTGCCAGGGAGCCGCCCGAGCACTCGCGGACGCGCGTGCGGCGCTGCCGCGGGCGCAGGACCTCGGGGTGCTGAACGCGACGCTGCCGCCAGAGGAGGCCCCTGCTGCCGCGCAGCGGGCGGCGGCAGCGTACGCGCAGCCTCTTGCGAGCGTTGCCGAGGCGCTGGCACCGGTGCGTGCCGGTGCCGGGGTGGCGGCGGACAAGGCCACATATGTGTCACGGCTGGTGCTTGCGGGGCTGCTTGCTGTTCTGCTGCCCCTCTGGGTGGTTCTCGTCCGCCTCTGCATCACTCTCCATCGGGCGAGCACGCGGGCCGAAGCCGAGGATGCTGCGTCTGGGCTCGGCACCGGCACCGGCGCAGAAGGTTTTCCTGAGCTTCTCGAGCGCTGCGGCCACTGGGGATCTATGGCAAGCGCCAGAGATAGAGCAGCGTGGCGAGGGGAAAGAGCTCACGAGGCTGGGCGCGTTGCCGGCTGCTCAGAGAGGTGCGGCTGTTCGGAGCTCAATGTCGAGGCGTTTCCCGGGAAAAGCATTGCTGGAGTGGCCTGTCTTTTGGCGGTGCTGCTAGCGCCTGCACTTGCCGCGCTATCGTTGCTCGTGCTGCCGCTTTCGGACCTGTGTTCTTTGCTGCCCGCGAGCGCGGGCGCGGACGTGGAACCATTGCTGCAAGTTCTGGACGCCAATGGGGGAGAGGATGGGTTTGCTGCCCGTGGACTCAAGGCGTGTCTGCTGCCTCGGCACGGCGGTTCGGTATGGACTGTTGCAGGGGTGGATGACTCCGCCATCGATGCCCGCCTCGGGCTGCGTAACTTCTCGGACGTGATACCGCGGGCGGCGGTGGCGCGTGCGCTGGATGCGCAGCGCTATGCGCCCTACTTCGCTGACTTGCTCGATGCGCTGGTCGACTTGGCTGCTCGTGCGACATCAGTGCCGGGCGACTTTGGCGTGGACTCGTGCCCGCCGGCCGAAGAAGCATTTCCCGGCTGTGCCGCGGACGAGGCAGCTCTTGGCGCGGCTATTGCTGCGCGCGCGGCGCAGGCGCACGTCGAGGGCGAGGCGCTGGCGGCAACCGTCGCTGTGCTGGCGGAGCTGTCGCGCGCTCTGGCGGCAAATGTGACGGCACTCGAAGCGCGTGCAGACGCGGCCAGCGCGGAAATGCGAATTCTAGTATGGCAGGCCGGAACTTGCGACAGTATGCACGCCGCATGGGCAGGGTTGCGCGTGGCTCTGTGCGAGGGCGTCGGCCCTGGCCTCGCAGCCGCGTGGGGGGCCCTCTCCCTGGCAATCGCGCTCTTTCCCCTTCTGGCGCTGCTTGCTTGCCATGTGGCGCAGCTGGACAAAACGACTCCACAGACGAGTGGAAGTGCCGATGATGAGTGGAGTGCAAACGAACGGGCATGGGTATCTTGGCGAGCAGAGGGCGCAGGCGCAGGGCAAAGTGAGAGCTTGGGCGCAGCGAGCGAAGATGAGGGCGAAGACTTGCCGAACGACGAATGTGTTGACGAAGCGGAGGAGACAAGCAGATTGCTGCCGTCAGAGGCAGGGCAGGGGTGGGAGACACGATCCGCCAGGGAGCGAGATAGGCGCGCGCGGCCTCCCTCACACGAGTGAAGGAGGCACGTGGGACTTGCGGTTCATAAACTTCACTAAACTGCACCGCAAGTCCGCAAAACTGCTTGCCGGCGATGAGCGAGGGCCAGGACACTTCGCGTGTGCCGTCATCTCACGAAGACATAAGGCCCATCGAATTGGTGTTGGCCGCGCTGCAAACCCGACGCCGAGTCAGGTGAGGCTCGCTCGTGTGCGGCGTCAGGGAGCGCATCGCGACTGTGACCACAGACTCGATGGCCGTTGAAACCGGATGAAAAATGAGTGTAGTTCTCAACTTTCTCGTGGCAAGGCTACACTTGAAGCGCATGCGCGAGCAGCCAAGACAGCAGGGAGAGGGTGCGAGCGTGTGGAAAACGGGTACGGTCACGCAACGGGTGTGGGCTCACTTTTGGATGCCGTCAGCGCCTGCAAAGCCAGAGCTCGAGCCGCCCGCATCACCATAGGCGTTCATCGAGCTGGAGTGCTGCTGACCGAAAACCGAGGAGATAGCCGACCACATGGCAACACTGCTGGGAGCCAGGATGGATATTCAGTCTCGGGCAGTGCGGCATGCAGCGGGCGGCAAGCCAAAGAGCCTAAAATGCGCTGGCCCGCAGCGGCGGGGAATCTCGCACAAATCTGCTGGGGTGCTCGAAGTGCTTTGCGAGCAGGAGCTCCCGCACGCGGGTGGGTCCATCACATCCGATACGAATGACGAGATGGGTTCTGACTGGCACGGATTTAGGCCGAAGTGTTTAAATTCGAAGGCCGAAAGAAATTCGAGACTCCCGAAATTCGAGACCCAAAACCAGCTTGTTTGACCAGCCCTGCCGCTGAGTCCGACGTGAGTTTCAGCAACCTACGGGCCTCAGCACCGAAGCACCGACTGTCTAGATGGATGATGACGAGGACCCTGAGCTGCAGCAAGTAATTGCCGACTCACTCAGGGTTGCCGGGTCAAGCAGGAGCACAGTCGTGACAGGGATCGGCTACTCCCGGGCTGGGGAGGTGCCCCCCAGGTCATGGGGTATTCGGGTGAAATCGGGCGCGGGACCACTCTTTCGCTTCTCCCGTTGGCACGAGGAGTCAGATGATGAGACTATGCTAACTGCGTCGCGAAAAGATCTCGAAAGTCTGGCGCAGGGTGTGGCACTTGAGGTTGGGGTGTCCGCCAGCGTGCTGCCGCGGCTTCCAGGGCGCAAGCTCGTGAATGCCAACTCATCCCAGCACCTGGAAAAGCGCCTAAGGCGGTATGCAACTTTCCTGCAAGAATTGGCAGATCATGCGGCGGCGGGGCGTTCGGCGGCGCTGGCGGCATTCTGGGGGAGTGGCGAGCGTCTTGAGCCTGGGCAGCATGGCAGCGCGCAGCCCCGCACCTCTCTAGCCAGAGAGCTTGGACGCCACGGGGACGAGGTGCTCGAAGCTGAGGTGCAGCGGCTGGAAGAGAAGGTGGCTCGTCTTGAAGCGCAGCAACGCGGGTGGTCGTCGGCGCTTGGGCAGGTTCTGCTAGCGACGGTGTTTTCGGAGGAGCGGGCGGAGGGGCACCGGCTGCGCCTCCAGCGCGCCCTAGACCGTGCGTTGGCCGAGACAGACGAACGTGACCGCATCACCCAAGTGAAGTGTACAGCAGTGCGCCTGCCGCGCACGGCGGAGGGCGCGCCGCGGTTGGCGCTCACCAAGCCCCTGTCCGACGGCTCAGCGCTTTGGTCCTTCAATTGGGATGGAGATGAGTGCTCCGTCGATCTCGCGCTTTCCGGCCGCCGTCTTGCAGTTCATTTTGCCTGTCAAGTCACAGTGCGCGGAAGCCTCGCTGGTGTCTGTCACGCCCGCGTCATTCCTGCCAAACAGCGCTCGGCCACACGCGCCGCACTCCGTATCTCCTTCCGCCATGTGCCGCGGGTGAGTCTGCATGTCGCTGCTGCCCGCGTCACGTGGGGCGCGCTCCCCATGCCTGTCCTCGACTCGATGACGAGGAGCGCCCCGCCCAACCCGCTCGTCAATCGCTCCCTGCCATGTGCGCGCGTCGGCCCACCTGAGCTGACCTCGGTGCCGCAAGTGCAGGGAAATCGCCTCTCGGATTGAAAGTGCCGTGGCGCGCGCGCTCGCTCCACCCAGCAGCCACACGCTTGATCTCACGGCGCCAGCTTCCCAGTCCAGCGGTCAAGGCGGCGTGGCATCTGGCAGCGGCGCAGCTTCTCAAGGACAAGGCGGGGGCGCTGGGTGTGTGGACGAGGATGGATTGGCGGCGCGGAAGAAGCGACAACTTCGGACGCGCGGAGGAGCGATCGGGGCAGTCGCGTCGTTCTGGAGACTGCAGACTGCACGGTTCGGCGGGGGGGGGGGGGGGGGAGTCAATAAGGCGGAGACGGACGGGGCTGCAGTGGGAGCCAGGCGTAACGGCTCTTGGCAGGGGGGGCTGGATTTTGGCCAAAATGCGGCGGCCGAGGCGGTTCGGGAAAGTCTTGGGCTTGAGTTGGAGCGAAAAGAGCATGGTGCGGCAGCGGTGGTCGTGCGAGTTGTGCCAGGGAGCGTCGCGGCGCGGTCGCAGCTGGTTCACCCCGGCGACGCCGTGGAGGAGGTCGGGACAGAGGACGTGACCGCGGCGCCGCTGAGCGCTCTTCTTGCGCTCCTTGCCTGGCCCGGGGGACTGGCTGGCGACAAGCGGATGCTTCAGCTGACTCTCGTCCGGGCGGTGCGCCAGCGAGTCCATGTCAATCTGGTGCAGCGTCGCCCGCCCGCACGGCCGTCGCCCACGAGGGCTGACTCAGCGCGCACCCATGAGGGGGCGGGGGAGGATAGTCGCGGCGGCACCGTCTTTTTCGCGACATTGGGGCTGGAGCTGCACGTCGCCGCTGACGGCCGCACGCGAATATTCCACTTCGCACGCGGAGGGCCGGCGGAGGATTCGGAGCTCCTGCTTGTGGGCGACGAGGCATCGCCGCCCCGGCCGCCCCCGCCGCCCCAACGGCCCTGCCTCTCCTGGCGGCGTGCGCTTCCATCCCCAGCCGACATGGTAACGTCCTTATCGCGCCCAGGTCTCGACCATCGACGGCCAGAACATACCGCTCAGCCCCGCTGCTGCACTCTCGAGGCACGCGCCCCGTCCGATCCCTGAGTCGCCCTGCGCACCGTGCGCCCTGCTTCGCGGTGTAAGGCTTGTTGGGGCTCAGGCTACGGCGGGTGAGTGAGCTCCTGGCTGTCGCTGAGGACTCGCGGGAGGTGGTTGTGCGCGTGCGGCGAGAGGCGACTGCTGGGGCGGCCCTGATGGAAGAGAGCGTGGTGGTTCTTCGCGCCGTGCGATCGCACCAAGAGCCCGAGGCTCTTGGTCAAGGGGGGCTGGAATCCTTGTACTTGCAGGTGCTAATGGTCGAGAACCAAGCGGGCGCCCGACACACTGCCAAGACAGAGACGAGCGACTCTAAGAACGGCGACAGTACGCCCCAATCGGCGCTGTACACTTCTTCTGCCCCCGCGTCCTCGTCGACTTCTGCTACCGAAGCAGAAGGCGACGCGGGCGATCCGGGACGCGGTGCTGCGTTGGGGCATCGGGGGGGGCTGCGTGCGGCGAGAGCTTCGACGGCGCGCGGCCAGCGGCCAGACCTCTTGCGAGAGCTGTCTGAGGTGCTGGTGGGTGCTATTGGCGCCGCCGTTAGTAGGTGACGCGTGCTTCGAGGTGTCCGGCGACGGCGGCGGATATTTGTCCAATACAGGTTCACGGACCGTTTGCCCTCAAGTGAGAAGCCGCGGAATGATGCACGGCATCAAAGAGGAACATGCCTTTACTGGCCCACGGAACGAAGTGGCCCCAAGTATCATCTCACGAAGGTTCGATTTCGCGCATGATCTGGGACGCGCGATTCCACTGGTTCTTGACCTTGATCTGCACACAGAGGCCCGGGTCACAGCGCCGCAAGCAGAGAGTGCAAGACAGGGGTGCGGTTCGTACCTGGAACATCTGCTCCTTGAGCTCCGCCTTGCTGAGACGAAGGTGCGTCGAGTGCCTCTGGCGCTGCTTGATGAGCTCCCGGAACACCTCGCTCCGCTCGTCTTGCGCCCGCGCCTTATTTTCGAGCCGTGTGTCGAGTGCCGAGACGCGCTCGCGCTCCACCGTCTGGTGGCGTCGCAGCTGCTCCTGGACCTGCTCGTGCCGCAGCCGCTCGAGCTCCGCCTTGTTGGCGAGGTCCTCGAGCTGGCGCGCCTTATACGCCGCCTGCTTCTCCTCCACTTCCGCCATGTGGTCCAGCACCTTGCCCGCTCTCTCCTTGAGAATCTCCGTCTTCTTGCGCTGGATGTCCGCGATTCTGCGCGGCGCGAGAGCGTGGCACAAGAGCGGGGGTGAGTGGCCGTAATCTCGGGAAAGCAGTGTGAACGCGTGTGGCCGTGCGCCTTAACAACACACAGGGACGCAGAGAGAGGGTCCAGACCGCTGCCGCGCCTCCCGGTCGCGCTTTTCTTGTTCCCTTCGCCTTTCACGCTGGCGTTCTCTTCGCTCCTCTGCCTTGCGCTCGGTTTCGAGCATCGCCTTCTTGTGCTCAGCCAGGAGCTGCTTCGCGCGCTCCTGCTGCTGCTTCGCAACCTCTTGCCGCCGCTGCTCTGCTGCACGCATCTTCTCTACCATGCCCTCATGTGATACCCCCTTTTTCCAACCTTCTTGCTTGGATCGAACTTGCTCCTCCTTGCGAGCAAGGTCCTCCAGGACCCGCCGTGCTTGAGCTTCGCGCTCCTCGTTGTTGCGGTCAATATTGCACTGCACCCGCTCCATGTGCTCCTGCAGTGCTTTGAGCTTAGCTGCACTCTCCGCCTCCCACTGGAGATGCATCGCCTCCTGCCGCGCGCGTGTCGCTTGATCCATCTCTTTGAATTTCTCCTCCCGCTCCTTCATCTCAGCGTGCTCTCGTCGAATCTTCTCCTTCTGGCGCTGGATTGCATCGTTGTGCCGTTTGATGAGCATCCGCCGCTTCTGCTCAGCTGCAGCTCGCGCTTCCGCCTTTTGCTTCTCGCCGTCGTCCACCTCCCGCGCCACCTGGCCGGCCGACTCCCATTTCAGTGACCTGGGAAAACTGCGGTGCGCTGCCCGTAGCGAGACCCACCTGACGACCTTCTTCCTGAATGTCTTTCAAGGCCTTGTACGTGGTTTTGTAAACCTCAACCTGATCGGAGAAATAAATCATGTGCTGGGTAGCCGAACGCCGTATCGTAATCGCGAGGGGGCGGGCTGTGGGACCTGCCCCCGCGATGCAATCTCCGAGGTCTTGGCCAGCTCGTTGGCGATCCACGACTTGCCGAGGGATACAGCTGAACCCTCAGCTGACAGGCGCGATGATCCAAGCTTGCTCTTTGCCGTTGGCATTGTCGGATCGGCGCTTTGAGAGCGCTTTGACGCACCTCCCTTTGGAAGGCCTCGACGGCACTCGTTTAGTGAGGTCCATTTGGCCAGCCTCCCGCGCTCGTACATGGCGAAGCGGATCTGCTGTTTCTCTTGCGAAAGGCCCCGCTCAGAAAAAACTTCAAATGGTTTAGGGATCAGCTCGATCGGGTCGATGTGCAGCGTGTTGCACGCCGCAAGAAATCGCGGCGACCTGACGTCTTGCAAGAGGGAAGCCTCATCCACCTTGGGCGCCGTGATCGGCGCCCCCTCCATCGGGTCGTTGTCCTTTTTCTCATCAGGCATCGAAAGTGCCGTGAACCCTCGCGCTTGCTCGTGAGTTTTCCAACACTTGACGGTACGGACCGCCCCTCTCAACCAGCGTAGGCCCTCCTCTCTCTCAGGCTGAAACGGACCTGGCTAAAAAAAGGCCTCCAAGCCCGCCTCATTTCTTCAATCAGCCAACCGCGAGACAAAATTCCCCTTCCAGCAGCGACCAGTGCCTCCTTCGGCAGCAACAAACTTCTCCTGCGTCACACTTCCGGCGTTACTCGAGATGGAAAAGGGTGGGCAGCCAAATGTTGGGATTATCATGCGCTTGCGCAAGGACACAAATACCCTCCAGGTCATTGGACTTGTGCCGGATGGCCCCGCGAAGAAGAGCGGCATGGTGCAGGAGAACGACGCTGTTCTGAAGGTCGCTGGGCAGGACGTCGCGGGCATGTCCGGGGAGGTGGTGTCACAGCTACTATCAGGGAAGTCCGGCAGCCGTGTTCGCATAAAGTTGTCGCGGGAGGGGGTCTCGTTCGATGTCACGCTGACGCGTGCCATGATAGCCAGCACACCCCAGGCGCCGGTGATGGCGAAGTCAAAGAAGGCAGCCGCAGGCAGTGACGACGGATCAAACCGGGGAGGCTCGCGAAATCGGAAGCTGACGGTACTGAGTCCTGCGTCCTTATAGCTGGTTCTGGACACCGCTCTACATGCACTCTGCTCCTCCTGTTGACTTATGGACGTCCGTGGGGACTCGCAGGACCGGGAGAAGGCTGACAAGCTGCTTGGCAAGGGAATTAACAAGGTAGGCAACCTGAGAGTGCCTACAATGTCGATAGAGGCTTAGATACACCATTGGCATGGGCGCAGCGGGAGCGACGAGGGACAGATCTGCAAAGGCCTTGATGCGATGCCTGAATTCTCTCACACGCTCCAGGTTTACGCACACGACGGTGGCGCGAACAGGCGCGTAGAGAGGGTTACCGAGGAAGAGGGTGCACGGGCCCGTGCTCGTCAGGATGAAGCAATTCGCGCCCGGCAGCAAGAGGCCGATGCGGACTACGAGCAGCTGATGGACAGCGAGCTGGCGAAAGCAAAGGCTCAGCAAGCCGAGGCAAAAGCGTCGATTCACGAGACCGCACGGGAGGCAAACAACCAGATTTGGGGATCTCTCCGAGCTTTGTTGGGCTTTGGTAGCAAGGAGAGCAAGCAACCCAGTGGAGAGGACGTATCGGAGCGCTCCAAGGGAAGTAAGCGCAGGAGTGCGGCCCAGTCCAGGGATTCCGGAGCAGAGCAGCCGTGGTTCGCCAAGCTGAACCCATTTTCGACGGCACCTGAGCCCGTAACAGCACTGGCAGCAGAACGACAGGGCTGGAATCCGTTCGGAAAGATTGCAGGCGCCTCGAAGGGTTTGCGGAGCAAGGTCAAGGAGACCAAGAAGCGAACCGCGGTACGTACCCGCCCGGCGTAGCGATTTTCGCGGTGCGATCACAGCGCTGAGCTGCCTCGTGGTTGGCAGGCCTACGCAGTGGGTGCTTACCTGGAACATCGGATAGCCAAAGTGAATGCGGAGCTCTGGGATGCTGCGTGGGGCAGCGCCGATGAGGGAGCCACAAGCAAGAAAAAGCGTGGCGGCGCTGCTGCAGAGGGCGGCTGCGGCCTCTGCACCTGCTCCGCAAGACGATGAGAATGAATTGCCACAAAGGTTACAATATTGCTGCGCGGATGTTCACAAACACCGCCGATGACTATTTCCTAGCTTTAATTTACCTCCCATTGACGTTTTGAACGTGGCCGCCGGGTCCTGCACCTTGTCTGCTTCGCAAAAGGCGATATGCGTGCTGACCTCGCGAAGCGGGCGCCTTACTTGTATTCTGGCGCAGCTACATCCCTCGTGGAGCTGGCTGACCAGTTGAATCCGCCTCTCTGGGAAGGGTCCCGCTCTCGACAGCTCGCACACTTTCACTCGGCTAGCCCACTGATAATCGCTTGCCTGCGGGCGCGCTCCGCGTTGATGTGGACGGCCGGGCGGAGCTCTTCGGGGACTCCGAGCTTGAAGTGGCGGTCTGTTTCGGCCATGACCGCGCCCTGCTCAATCAACACCTCCATCACGAGGATGTGCTCCCCCTCCTCCAGCGCCTCTGCCTCTGTCATGTGCCGCCGCTGGTGTGCGCGGGCCAGTGCCGCGATCGCTGCCGCGCACTGCTGCATTGGCGTCTGTCCATTTGCTGCGTGTGCCTCCACCTGTGCGCCCTTCTCAACGAGCAAGCTGATGAGCTCCGTATTGCGACTTGAGACCGAATGATGCAGTGGAGTGAGGCCCAGGGCATCCCTGGCGCAAGGTGAAGCCCGGGATGAAAGGAGCAGGCTGCAGAGATGCGCGTCCCCACGACTTGCGGCCAGGTGCAGCGCCGTTTCTCCGACGGTGTTGCAAAGGTCTACCGAGCAGCGCACCAGCGTGTTGCGGACCTGCACGCCATCCAACAGCAACCGCATCACCTCGCCCCGTCCCTCACGCGTTGCCGCCATGAGTGCTGTGAGCCCCTCGCCCTTGGTGCGCCCCCCGTCCCCAGGGATCTCCGACCGAGCATCTACATCCTGCCCCGAATGGTAGCTTCAGTGTGGTTCGCAGGGGGCGGGGGGCTGAGGGGCGGGGGGGCGGGGGTAAGGTCCGAAACCGCTCCCCGGAGGACGAGTACTTGCACCATCCTCACATGGCCGCCCGCGGCAGCAAGATGCAGCGGCATCAGACCGGAATTAAGCTTGGGTGCTTGCAACTGCCAGCGCGCAGCGCGACTGTCTCATGTCTAGCAAGGACCGATGGGCGGTGCAGCGCGGAGTGGGCAGCCACCTGCGCCGATAGCTCCAGCAGGTGCTCACAGCACTCAACGTGTCCCTCGGCTGCGGCGCAGTGAAGGGGGGTCATCCCATTTTCGTCGTAGGCATTCACGTCGTACATGTAGGAGCCCAGAAGTCCGCGCTCCTGCCCGATCCTTCGCCTGACCATCTCTGCAACCTGCCAGTCTGTCAGCTTCAAGAAGCCCGTGCAGCTGGTCCGCTGTGTGCTGCATGCAACACAGGTATGTCGTCGCAACTAGTGACGTCAATTCACGCTTTGGCCGAAACCACGTGCTATTTCAACTGCATCGGGTCGCTGGTCCTGCAACATACGCAGCAGAATTGCATCAGGGCGCGAGGTATGCACCTGGTCTGCTCGGCCTGCTCGTGCCTCTGCGTGAAGGTGCCCATGCTCGAAAGGCCCGCCCGAGACCGACGCTGCTGGCACTCCAAGGCCGGCGTGTTGCCGCGCGGTTGAGTGTGCCACCGTTGGCGGCCTCACCAACTCGACATGGCTCAGTGGGTGCTCGTCTTCCTCCCCGGTGTTTTCCTTGCCGCCCACCCTAGAACCCATGTCGCGCACCGAGATGGAATCCAGTGACCCCAGCGCAGAGGCGGAACCCTCCCCTGCTTGCGAGCGCATGGCGGATCTCACCGAGATGCCTTCGGATCTCGGAAAAATCAATCGAGACCAGAAATCCCGCACAAGAAGCGTTCACCACCTGAAGGCGCCACTGGTATCTGGGCCGGCGCCACGGCACGCTCTATCCGCGCTGCCGCTAGCATGTCTGGCGCTTTGCCAAGTGGGCAAATGACGTTTCCGGTGAAGACTGCACAGCTGAACGCTTTGATCGGAGGTGTTGCAACAGACTTTCACGTCTCAGTCTACTCTGATCGCGTTTTGATCGTTGTCACCCAGAATGGTAAGTGCGCTCGCTGCAGCGTAACATATTGGCGCTGTTTTTTGCTGGGCATGCCCCTCATGATCGAACCGGTTTAGCGGTGCCGTGTTAGCTGACTTGCTCTGCAAGCAGAGGCACGAACGTTTACCCTATCTGCTCAACCGTGGCTGCAGGAAAACCTGGAACTGTGGTTGCAACAATGCGAGAGAAGGCAATGTCTGGGGGTGCGCGGAGCCTCGCGACGAGGGTGCTGGTAGGACGACGTGACGACGTGATCCTCGTCTACGCCAGGTCCAACTTTCGCGCCCAAATCGTGACAGATACACACCTGACTATCTGTGGAGAAAGGAGTTGAAGTTGACGACTCGTGGTCGGTTAGCAGGCGAATTGCAGAAGTGGTGGGTGCACGCACTGACAAGCCCGTGCTGTTGACGCTCTGCGTGCTCGACGACTCCCCTGAGGTGCGGGAGCACCCATCTCAGGTTGGTGGTTCGAGCGGGGTGCGAGCGTTCATGCACAACTGGACTGACCGAGGGGCGCATGGAATTAGGTTTTCAAGAAAGTGGTGGAACAGATCTCATCTCCTGCCTTTACTGTGTGGTAACTGCGCCGTCTTCATCTCACTATCAAGTACCTCACTACTAAGCCACTCGCGATTAATCGCGAGTGGCCAGTCCGAGATCTCAAGCGCAGTTGTAGCATGCTCTCGCACGATCGGTGTGCACCTTACTTCAGCTTGAGAATAACGATTGAAGTCACTGCTCCAGCTCATTGACTGGGTCGCGGGTGACGTGGGGGATGTCGACGGGCTCTCAGGCGTCACAAGTGTCCCACTTTCGTGTACACGAAAGTGGGACACTTGTGACGGTTCCCAGGTGCAAGGTGCTTCAATCGTACGCTGTCAACGGCTGCCATCGACATCAACACTTCACAGGCAGGCCGGTGCTGCCGTACTTTATCCAACATCATCTCACGCTGCATCGGAGCGCCATCGACGAGAGGCACGATGCGCGTGTTCAGAGGAGTGAAGATGCCTCATTCACTTCACCCTGTGGGAACTGATGGCGGGGTGGCCGACCGGAAGCAGCTCACATGCACGTATACCAAGATGTAGGCGCCACGCTGCCAGTCCTGGCGCGCTACTTGCCCTAATTTGCCCAACGAAAACACGAGCGAGTCGTCGTGCCGCTCCCAGTGCTCCTGCAAAAAGATTAAAATGAGAAGAGTTGGTCAGAAGCGCTCCCGCTGGCCGGGCCTGGCAGTGCAGTCAGTTCGAGACTTGTTGCAACAAGTGGAAATGGTTGAAACCTTTTGGGCATTCCAAACATCGCATACATAGTGACCGTGCGAGGCCGACGGCCCCTGGTGACAGACTACAGCCAGAAGGGCGTAGTGGCCATCCACGGACGACGCGATCTCTGCCCCCCCGGGATCCTCGTCGTCCTCATCCTCAACGGTAGTGTCTCCAAACAATGCTTCCTCATCCTGAACGGTAGTGTCTCCTAACAATACTTCCTCATCCTCGCTCACCTCATCGCGCTGCTCTTTTTGCACGCTGCCCGTCCGTTCGCTCAACGCTGAAGAAGCACCTGTCGAGACCACACCCTGTGGAGAAATGTCAGCATCAGCCTCAGAGTTCGGCGCACGGTCCGTGCTCCGATACCGCCTCTTCGACTGCGGGCACACGCCACAGGGGTGGCAGAAGCAAGCAGCACCTGCGTCGGGCGAAGCATGCACGATTGTTGTTCTGCAGCTGCAGTCTCGGCGGCGGCCTCGGTGGCGGCCTCGGCACTCAGCTGCAACGCGCGGCGGAGATCTTGCTGCTCGTCGCCCGACGTATAGTTCGACAGAGATGCACGTGCGGTACTCTCGCTTCGAGGCGATGCTGCGCGAACACTGGCCAAACCGTCTTCCATCGATGCTTCAAGCGCCCGCTGAAGGTCGTCGGCCTCCTCCTCTGCGCAAGACAGGCGCGAGCGCTTCTCCCCGAAGTCGCAGAATCTTGCCTTCGACGCACCTGCATATTGTGTGAGTCGTCTTCCGGAGCCGAACGTCGCACTGACTGTCGCCTCTTCCTCAACGCAGCGCTTGCTACCCGCCAGTAGCTCGGGAGTATTGCATTCACCCCCAAAAAAATCCAGTTTCCGCGGAGGAAGCTGCTCGCCAAGACCGAGCCGCCGTGCGACAGTATCTCGTGATTTGGAAGACAATTCTGGGCCTCTGCACTCTGCAGGGGCGCTGGGCGACAACTGATTCCTCTTTGCTGAGACTGTCGCATGCCCCTGGTGGAAATGAGCGCTGCAAGCTCCAGCAGCGAGGTCCCAAGGGTCAGGGGGGATCGGGGTTGGAAGTGAGGTTCCCGCAAGGAAACTTGGACGAGGAAGTTGAACATGAATCGAGCAAGAAGGGGGCGGAGTAGTCTTGGATGTCGTAAAAGCAGATAAGTCGATGCTGAGGGGCAACTTGACTTGGGTGTGCAGCTTCTCGAGGCGCTGCTTCAAAAAGTTTGGCTTGAAGCGCTTGAGGTGGACGACAAGAATGCGAGGCAGCGCGCTCGAACGCTGCCGCGCTCGTGCCTTCTTGTGACCGCATTTATCACAAGTGTACTCGAGCTCCGTGTCGGCGAAGTAGTCCTGTAGGAGTGTCTCGAGCGCCGCAGGACCGACACCGGCGACATCTTCTTCCGGCACAGACAAAGAAAGATCCCGGAATGGCTCTGTCACCGACCGACGATACGCACATTCCTAACCCCCAAACCACGGGCCAAATCGAGTCAATATTCTGCCCTAGCAGCACGCAGCATCGAAAACCTACGACGAGGCATAGCAGGGGTCGAGAAAGACGGCACAAGGTAAGTAGCTACGCCTTTTCGCAGCGCTCGAGCGCTTGACCGTCTGGTCCACAAGTCGGGAGGCACGCATACCGTATTTTGGCATGTAAGGGTGTGACGAAGGCACATGCCGAAGGAACGAGCACACAGATCTGCGTCAGAGAACGCCGCCTGCGTGTCTCCACTCATCGGCCCCTTCCTGGATACATGCTCAGGGCCCCCAGACGTGCGAGCCGCGCGCAAAGTCTCGGAAGAAAGCGCCTCCAGGACGGCTGTGAAAAATTCCTGTGCATCCTGCTGAGCTCGAGAAGCAAACTGCCGTGCGGTCTCGGACAGCGCATCTTTGAATCCAGAGAGGTCTATAACCTCCTTCTTTGCATCCACCTGCAGCGATACCTTTCGCATGACTCGGGCGCGGTACGATTTTGCCCCTGTCGCGATCTCTCGCAAGAACCCGCTCATTGCGCATAATACTGCATTAAGCAGGCAGGGTCTAGAATACCTGGGTGCAAACATCAAGAAACTGCTGCAAACAGGACATTCTTGCGCACAGTAATCTTCTGTCTCTGGTCTCCTCCACGTCACTACTGGACGATGGCTCACAGGGTTCATCCAGAATTGCCATCTGAAAGTGATAGGACTACGTCAGCACGAACGTGAGCGGCCAGGGAAAATGTGCAAGGGCTGACCTTTTCCTGTGACCCTCGGCGATCGAAAAGCTTCGAAAAAATCCGAAGGTCGTCGACAAAAGGGCTCAGCGAGACAAGGGCAGACACGACCGCAGACATGTAACAAGTGTTGCCCAGATTCTTGAACCCTCCTGGTCCAGATACCCTTTTCATAGGCGGGATATGTATTGCTGAGGGCGTTTTGAAGTATGACCACGACGGAGCACCAGAGCGCAAATGGCTGTCAGAGCCTTGTGCCCGCTGTTTTGCAAATATCGCATTCCCGCCCGATCCACCTTCACGCTGTTTCGCAGCCTCCACAACCCAGTCAGGCCTGCGCTTCGTACGAAGCGGAGATCGCTCAAACTTGGCTGCGCTGACATAATTGCTGATCTGCGAACGATCATTGTGCACGGCAGCGACCACCTGCAACGGTCGCCTCATGCCTCAGATCGGTGCCATGGCACCTCGATTGCAAGGACAGCGAATTCAGACATTTGATTCGGGAGCCAACCATGGCCTTTGAACGTTTGCTTCCGGTCTTCGCCGGGTTGCTGGTAAGTGCTGGCCTAGGAAGCGACACGGAAGGACGCTGCACTTGCCGCTGTGGCGTTTCTTCCCGACGAAGTGGGACAGTTGACAGAGCCGACGTTCGCGGCCGGTCTGCTGCTAACGCTGGTGAAGGTGTCGCAGTCGGTTGTTGTGACGCTGGCACTTGCACTACCACAGTGGATTGCGACTGAAGAGCAGTAGCAGGCTCGTGCTGAACTGCAGAAGCGAAATAAGACCGACTCCCGCTGGAACGGCACTGTCGTTCGTATGTTTCGCGCAGAGCTGCAGTCGTGGAGACAAAGTAAGCGTGTCTATGTAAAATTGAAGCTACCCTGTCAAGCGAGGTGTAGCACACGCAAGGGGGATGAAAGTGTGGAAGTGAGGCAAAGAGCCCGTGAGTGGGGATACACACCATCCGGAAGTCTGGAAATGAGGACTCCAGAATCACGACTTAATTCCTGACTCGGCCGCTCAAAACTATCACGACCGGCAATCCAAATCACAGCATAAACACGGGTATAGTCGGGGCTGTGAGCACCATCCGGGGGAAGGCATCGGAACTCTTGCCCAACGACTTGCTCCGACGGCAGATCTTGTGCAGTCGATCCAACTGCTCACGATCCGTCTGCGCCCCTCGCACTTATCAGCACAAAGGCCGAGCAGCAACATTGCATTCAAAGTGCCAGTAAATCTCTCAGCCTTGACAAGACTTCATCAGTCCCGCTTTCGCTGGTGTGACTTCAGCCGGTTGAAGCTGTGTTTCGGCCAACTTCACCTGCCCAGTGGCGTCGATTCGGAGAGTGCTGTTGCCCTTGCTTGTTCTGAACTCCATGGTCAAAGCTGTACCAGAGTTGGATACTTCAACCTTGTCTACAATGGACAGTTTTTTGAAAATGATCTTGTCCCCCCCAGATCCGCGTACCTGCCGTGTCAAGGGGGCTTCCTGCTCAACAAGATGCTGCGGCGAAGCGACAATTGCATACAGAAGAGCAAGACCACCTATGGGCCATAGAAGGTGCTTCATAGTAATTTGAAACAGTGCAACGGAGTACTGCGATGCGGCGACCGCATGGTCCACAGCTCTGAGAGAAACGCACCCGCAAAATGATGTTGGGCTCCTCTGTCTTGGAGGTTGTCGCTGTGGTCACAACGAACGCCAAATCACCCTGCCCCCAAATCACAGTCACAAAATTCACGTCAGCGGTACTGAATCAGAGGCTTTATGCTGCTGCGCCAACGCAAGGGTGAACGTGAGCGCTGCCTCTCATGCACAACCCGTCGAGCACGGGGTGAGAGGTCTGAAGACGCCTGACTTCGTGAGCCTTCCACCCGGAGTGGGCAGCAAGTCGTGCGTGCGATGTGCTGGCTCACCTGAGTGAAGGTACTATTCCCCTCGCCAACCTGGAGCCTTCCAAGGACGAGGCACGCTTCAACCATCCTGTGCCACTGTCTGTCTCCCTTCCGAACGGTCCCTTCCGACGGCTTTTCCCGCGAAACAAAAAGCCACAAATTTACTCAACCGTTCCCGCCCCGCGTACCGACTAACCGTAGCACTAGTAGCGCAAAGTGCTCCAAGAACGAGTGCGCAGCTGCGTCCGGCCCATTGGGATGGAGTGTGGGTCTTTGGAAGGCATACAACCAATGCCAAGTCTCGCGCCCGCGGTCGGTGCTGCACCGTCTGTTGCGCCTTCAGCGCTGCTACCCCCGACAACGACATCTCACGGTGGGGGCATGTCGGCAAAGCGGTCACGGCTAGATGCAGAGGGAGCCGCGGCGGGCGACATGCCCTTCATCGATGTCATGGAAACGAGCAGCTCTGCTGATGCTCGGACGCAATTGCTGCAGCTAGAAGTGGAACGTCTCAAGCGTCTGCTCGCAGAACGAGAAGAAGCACACAAGAATGAGATCAAGGTCTTGACAGAGCAGATGCGTGACGCTCGCAGCCGTGAAGAAACAGTGACGCGGATGTTCAGCACGACAATACGGATGGATCCACAGCAGCAGCATCTAGCCTTCCACCAACTGGCACAGCAGGCGCGCTTTTCTCAGTCTTATGCGGGCGGTGGCGGCAAGAAGGGCAAAGCGGCAGTCCAAGCGTTACTGCCACACATGATGCACCCGTTCGCCCCCTCTCCTGCAATGCAGTATCCGCCTGTGTCGTACCAAACAGCATCAACGGGTCAGACAGTGGCCCCGGCTGCTGCAGTGGGAGGGCCTTCTTACGGCGGTGCGCGGCTGGCACACACAGCCACGGAGGATGAGGCTCGTTTCTTGCAGGAAGCAGCGAAAGCGGATGCGATTCTTCAGGCGACGGGCTGGACCCACTCGGTGATGAAAGATTTAGCGCGTGCGCTATCGCGCGGTGTATTAGCGCCAACATGCTTCGAGGCACAGCACCTTGCCTCGCTCTCGCGAAATGTCTGGAAGAGTTCCAACGCCTGGCGCTTCTCCGAGGTTGAGAAGGACGCGCTAGCTTTCATGCGCTCTCGCGGTTCAGCCATGACAGCACTCGATGCACTACGGGGTCCTTCGCGGCAAAGCAAGAAGAAGAACAAGACGCCTCAGCCAAGGGGTTCGTGGCAGACGGCGCCGACGGTGAAGGCGGAGGATGTCATAATGTTCATCCCCGGCGACAAGGTTCTCAAGCAGCACTGGGAAGAGACGGGCGGGCGTGGCCCCTTCGACCGTCACCAGAACAGTCGACCGTCTGCCGATTGCGCGGGAAATGGACAACTGCCTGTGCAGGGGGGTGGGGGGGCGGCACAGCCGCACCATACCTTGCCGGGGCACGAGGTGCAGCAAGCGCCTCCGGCCCCAGACGCACATGGAGGTCTCCGTGCGGCAGCCGAGGACTCATTACACCATCACCATGTAAGTTGACCCTCGTCACCTGGACCCATGCACTGCCCATTTCGGTACTGCATGTGGCTTCTAAGCGAGGCCTTCGGCCTATGTCCATCGCAGACGGTCGGGCATGCCGGAATGGGCGCTGTTCCACACACGCAGCTGGGTGTGGGACTCACTGCTCCTCACCAGCACACAGGCCATTCGGGCCACGCAAGCCTACAGGTGCAAGACGTTGTCTCAGTGACCGGCAGTTCTGGTCGGACAGCAACTGGGAATCGGCTCTTGACAGAGTGGCCGCAGGAACCCGCACAAACTGGAACTGTGGCGCAGCACCAACTGTAAATCAAGGTTTAGGATGCATGGCTCCTCGTGGCATGGTGTGGGTGACTTATCGCTGTTACGCATCTCGAGATGAATTGGCTAGATCTCGAAAGAATTGCGTCAGTCCCAAATCTGTCTCTCTCGCCTCAGTTTCATGCTGTTTCTCCCTCTCTGTCACTTCCCCGCCCTTCCACGCACCCGCGCGGCCTCTCTCTCTCTCTCTCTCTCTCTCTCTCTCTCTCTCTCTCTCTC
>ENA-UOXV01002534-UOXV01002534.1-marine-metagenome-genome-assembly--contig:-NODE-2534-length-23747-cov-5.931622_pt1 | contig 23747 bp, 28 predicted proteins | sample MGYA00238165_ERZ766961 | MGnify/ENA primary metagenome ERZ766961 (study PRJEB28924, sample SAMN03173240) | marine metagenome | biome: Marine; feature: Water; material: Subsurface seawater | place: North...
GATAGACAGTTAAAACAGTTTTCTAAAATTTATTTTAGCAAAGTTAGAATTAATTGTAAACGAAAAAAGACAAATAGGTCATGATATTAAAAATCAAAAAGTAACAGGATCCGTAGAAACGATAACTGAATATTTCAATGACATTGACACAAATCAATTAACTATATTAAACGATATGGAAAATATAAAAGAACAAGCATAATCACAGTATTTGGGTAAGACATTGGTAACCTATCGCCCTAAAAGTTTTATGGCGTTGGGTGTCCGAAAAAAAGTCCGGGTGTTAACCTCGCTTTTTAAAGGACAACAAAGAAATAGTATCAAAAAGTCATTCCAAACTAACCGCAAGATTTTCGGATTAAACGCCGTAAAACCTTTTAATATCAGGGTTTTAGAGCTTTTATGTTTCTGGAAATAATCATTGCGATAGCTTGTGGGGTAACCGCCGGGACTTTTACAGGCCTTACTCCTGGGATTCATGTAAACCTAGTAAGCTTAGTGTTGCTTTCTATCGCTCCAACACTTCCAGTAAATTATTCTATTAGTCTGGTTGGGTTTATTTTGGCTTTATCTGTGACGCATACGTTTGTAGATAGTATTCCATCAATCTTCTTGGGAGCTCCCGATAGTAGTATGGCATTAGGGGTGTTGCCAGGTCATAGATATTTGCTAGAGGGGAAAGGATATACTGCTGTAAAGTTAACGGTTATTGGAAGTTTTTTGAGTTTAGTTTTGAGCGTAATGCTTATGCCCTTTCTGATTCTGATAGTTCCATGGCTATATGAATTAGTTAAGCCATTTGTTGGATATTTGATTGTACTCATGCTTTCTTTTATGGTTTTTAGGGACTGCAAAAAGATCTGGGGTTTGTTCATAGTTTCTTTATCTGGTTTTTTTGGGTATATGGTATTAAATACACCCAATGTTGGTAATCCATTATTTCCCATGCTTTCAGGGTTGTATGGAATTAGTACATTGCTCTACAGTTTAAAGGATAACAACAGTATTCCTCTTCAAGAAAAAGATCAGAAGGTAGATGTGAGCAAGAAAGAGATGAGTGTTGCTATCTCTGCTTCTACGTTTGCAGGATTTTTAACCAGTATGCTACCTGGAATGGGCGGCGCGCAGGGAGCAGTTATAGCAATGCAGCTTGCTCGTAATTTAGGAACTGAAGGGTTTATGATACTCATGGGAGGAATAGACACAGTTAATTTTGTTCTTAGTACTGTGACACTTTACACATTAGATAAAGCGAGAAATGGCGCTATCATTGCTGTTAAAGAGTTAATAGTTGAAACGACTATCTATCATGTCATAGCTTATGCAGGTATTATGTTGTTTGTTGGAAGTATTGCAGTTGTTATAACACTTCAACTGGCTCGGTTATTTGAGAGAATGATTGTGAAAGTAAATTACAGATATTTGGTTATTGGTATTATGTGTTTTATTACTGTCTTGGTAATGGCATTATGTGGTTGGTATGGTATTCTCGTATTGGTGGTGTCTACTTCTATTGGTTTAATAGCACCTATAGTTGGATGTAGTAGGACGCATGCAATGGGATGTTTACTCATTCCCGTTGCTATGTATTTTCTTTAAGATACATTTATAATTCCATAGGTTTTCCATGGAGGTATGATGCCAACAGAGCAGTACTTTAAAGCGGTTAAGCAAGCATTTAAAGCTCATTACAAACGTTTTTTACTTATCTCACCTATTCTTTTTCTAGGAGTAATTGCAATTCCTCTCGCAACTTATTTGTATATTACTGAATCAATAGAAATGATTGCATTCTTTGTTGTTTTAGGGGTAACCATAGTTGTTATGATGTCTTGTGGTATTTATCTTGCTGTTAAACTGATGAAGTCAATTCCCAAGCTATAGATGACAAAATTTCACTATAAAACTATTTAAACGTTTAATTCTACAAATTGTCCATGGAAAAGGTTGCAACGTCCACTATTGTCAACAATAACGTCAAATTTCTTTCTAAGAAACTCTCTTTCAAGAAGGATTTCTTTGGAGATGCTCCTGCTCCTTTTATTGGTAGATATGGGTATCCAAATGTGAGTGTTGGAGTACTTAGCGCTATTGATGCTCCAAATAAAGAGGAACTTGATGCTCCTAAAAAATGGAGTGCTCAAAATAAAGGGATGAATGATATCATAGGTATTCGTTCTAGTTTAATCAACTCACGTTTCCAATCAAGCATTTTTTCTAAGCAGGATAAATTGAATTTACTTGCTCAAGAAGTTGGGCTTTCTGCTAAATCTGCAGAAGTTGAAATAAATCTTAAAGATACTCCTGCATTTAAGCTGCAAACGGATGAATATTCTCCTCCTCGTGGTCCTAATGCTGAGCTCATTAAGGCAGCTATTACTTCTAATACTTCAGTTCCAACTAAAGTAGAAAATGTTCATTCGGATACTGATCTTAAGGCAAATGAAGCTCTTCGTATTCTTTATTCCAAAGGCGTTGATGAGAATCATCTTTCTCAAATTCTTAGCGTTGGGGCTGTTGGCATTGGAAAAAACAGAAAATTAGTTCCTACGAGATGGAGTATTACTGCAACTGATGATACGGTTGGAAAACAAAATATTGGGGATTTGAAAGATTTCAAGCAAGTAGACCATTATCAAATTTATTTTGGTGGTTATTTAGGTAATTACTTCTTAGTTTGTATCTTGCCAGAAGTTTGGAGCTATGAACTCTTTGAGATGCATACAAATACACCCAATAAATACTCGACAGATGTTGAGATGTATGGGGGCAGAAAAGCCTATGCAGAAACAACTGCTGGTGGATACTATAGTGTTCGCTTAGCAGTAACAGAACACATGATGGCTATGAAAAGGCAGGGCCTTGCAGTTGTATTTAGATTTATAACTCCTGAATACACAGCACCGCTTGGTGTTTGGGTAACAAGAGAGGCAACTCGTAAGGCTCTCCAATCAAAACCTTTTACCTGCTATAAGCGAGAGGAATTTGTAAAAGAAGCAAATAGAATTGTAAAAGAACATATAGACTTTGATCTTGACAAATTGATGTCTAAAAGCCAGCTGATTAAGCTTTCAAAGCAGCAGACGAAGTTGTTTGATTTCTAGGAAAATACTTTTAAATCCTTATTTGTTCATGATGCTATGGCATATGGAAGGATTATCCCAGGATTGAAGATTGATGGAAAACTAGCAGAGTATGGTGTTGTCAATGAACGAACTGCTAGGGCAGCTGCAGGCATTATGATGATGCTTGGTATTTTTGCCGTAGTTTTTGCATTCTTTTTGAAAGAATTTCTTTTACTTGGGATTGTGGTAACTGCGTTTACCATAGAGTTTGGTTTGCGTTTAATTCAACCAAGATATGGGCCGATTTTTGCAATTTCAGAAGTATTGTTGTCCAGAATGAAACCTGAATATTCGGGGGCTGCTCAGAAGAGGTTTGCTTGGTTGCTGGGACTTTGCATTGCATTTCCTATGTTCTTTCTTGTTAATGTATTTGGGATTAGAGGAATTCTACCCTTTTCATTCTGTATGATTTGTATTACGCTTATGTGGCTAGAATCTGCATTTGGATACTGCGTTGGCTGTAAAATGTATTATGGGCTTATTCGTCTTGGCGTGTTTAAGCAACCTAAAGTTGCTCCTGCTTGTCCTGGAGGCGTGTGTCCTATCAAAAAACCATAGAGGTTTTTAGTATGGAAAAGTTTTAAAACCCACTTTCTTAGAAAATAGTTATGGATTTTAAGAAAGAAGTTGAACGACTGAAGAATTATACAAAACAGATACAAGATGCTGATATTAAAATTACAAAGACCATTATGCCGTCTTTAGATTTCGAGAAAAGTAAGCAAAACTTAGTACTTCAAGGACTTCAGAATACTATTCGTTCACTTGGCATTGCTGCTAAAACACTTAATCTAGAGGAAGGACAAGAATCAGAACTTATGCAGCTTCGAGCAGCTATCCAATCTCTTGATACAGAAGAGAATGAAAAATTCTATATGTCTGTTAATCAAATAATTCATTTAACGCAGCGACTTCGAATTGAAGAAGTGGAGAAAATAAATATCCCTGTGTCAGTTCCTTCTGATATTTTTAGTGAAATTGAAGCAGATCTTGGTGAAATTCAGAAGTGTATGATGTCTGGCTGCTATAGGAGTGTTGTTATCATGTGTGGTAGGATTTTAGAGGTTTTATTGCATAGAAAATACTTTGAAGCAACGCAGAATGATCTTCTTGAAAAAAGTCCAGGAATAGGTCTTGGTAATTTAATTGCTAAAATGCGAGATAAAGGCATTGAATTAGATCCTGGTTTAACGCAGCAGATTCATTTAATCAATCAAGTGAGAATATTTTCAGTACATAAGAAGCAGCAACCATTCTATCCAAGTAAAGCGCAGTCTCAAGCAATGGTTCTGTATACCCAAGACGTAATGGAAAAGTTATTCTAGATTCGTAACGCCTGTTTCGTTTTCTTCTAGGTGGGAGAGATCTCCAGCATAGATGAGTTTAGGTGTTTCAAATTCGTATTCAATCAAGTTAACACCGGTATTATTACAGCGGTACTTCTCATCATTATATGGATCTGTGAATAAGTATCCAAGAAGAACTCTAATGACCCCACCATGACAAATAAGGCAGATGTTTTCACCTTGATTTTCTTTTATGATTCTTTCATAGGCTGAGGTGATCCTTTTTTTGAATTGATTTCGTGATTCTCCGCCTTCGGGAACAAAGTCCATGTAGTCTACTCCAGAAGCTTCTTGATCTACTTTCAATGCAGAGCTGGGAAGTCCTGCATATTTACCAAATATTACTTCTTGGATGTCTGCATCAAATACGATATCTGTACTTGTTTGCATGTAAATTGGTTTAGCAGTTTGTCTTGTTCTAATTGTGGTACTCACAATGTATTTGTCAATGTCTTCACAGAGCATTCTTTTAGCTACTTTCTCTGCTTGTATTTTTCCCAGATCGGTAAGTACTGAATGCGTTGGATGAGAATGCAATTTATCTCTATTGTCTGTTGTTTGACCGTGTCTTACCAAGAATACTTTCATTCAAGGACCGCCTTGATTCTTCTCACGCCAGCAGCAGATGAAGACTCTTTCTTAATTTTAAAATGACCAAGTTCTTTTGTGTTCTCAACATGAGGTCCCATACAAATTTCTTTACTTGCATGTCCCATTGTATAGACAGAAACTACGTCTGGATATTTAGCTCCAAATTCAGATTGTGCACCTGAATCAAGGGCTTCTTTAACAGGAAGTTCAATTCTCTCTACTTTGATGCCTTCTTGAATCCACTCGTTTACTTTATCTTCGACAGCCTGTTTTTCTTCAGGTGTTAATTTTCTATCGAAATTGAAATCAAATCGAAGACGCTCAGCTGTGATGTTAGAACCACGTTGTTTTACATCCGGACCAAGAACTTCTCTTAGTGCTTGATTAAGTAAGTGCGTTGCTGTATGGAGTTTAGTTGTTTCTGTACTGTCATCAGCAAGACCACCTTTGAACTTCTTCTCAGCTCCAACACGTGATTTTGCTTGGTGCTCTTCAAATTCTTTATTGAAACCATCTGCGTCAATTGTGATGTTCTTTTCCTGAGCAAGTTCTTCTGTCATTTCAAGAGGAAACCCATAGCTTTGGAATAGCAGGAATACTTCTTTACCAGAAAGTTCTTGTTTATCTTGCGTTAGTTTTGCAAATTCTTTCAAGCCCTGTTGAAGTGTTTTTGAGAATTTTTCTTCTTCTTTTGTAAGTTCTGCAAGAATGTGATCTTTATGATCACTTAAGTTGTATTCAGGATAAAGTGTAATTACTTCTTCTGCAATTTGAGTTGTGAAGTTTCCTTCAATTCCAATCATTCTTGCGTGGCGAATTGCTCTTCTAACGAGTCTCCTAAGAATATATCCTTGATCAACATTACTTGGTACCACGCCTTTATTTTCTCCCAGTACCATCGTCGTTGCTTTAATGTGATCTGCAATAATTCTCATGGATTGTTTATGGTCCGCATATTTCTTGTTTGAAAGATCTTCAATAATCTTGATAAGTGGTTGGAATAAATCTGTAAGATAGTTATCGCTGGATCCTTGGAGTACTCCTGCAACTCTTTCTAGTCCCATTCCTGTGTCTATATTCTTCTGTGAAAGAGGACTGTATGTGCCTTGTTCATCCTTATTAAATTCCATGAACACACAGTTCCAGATTTCTACCCATGTTTCGTCTTCAGGGTTATGTTGTGTAGGGGCTGGTTCATCTCCAGTCCAATAAAATATTTCAGAATCAGGTCCACAAGGTCCTGTTTGTCCTGCAGGTCCCCACCAATTATCTTCTCTTCCAAGGTATGAGATTCTTTCTTCAGGTATGCCAAGTGACTTCCAGATTTCTACAGCTTCTTCATCTCGAGGAGATGTGTCATCTCCTTCAAAAACAGTTACTGCTAAATTTTCAATAGGGATGCTGAGTTCTTTTGTTAGGAATTCAAATGCCCACTCGATGGTTTCTTTTTTGAAATAGTCTCCAAGACTCCAGTTACCAAGCATCTCAAAAAACGTGTGATGCGTTGTATCTCCAACTTCCTCAATATCTACAGTTCGTAGACATTTTTGAGAATCAACTAACCTCTTTCCTTTTGGGTGAGGTTGTCCTTGGAAAAATGGAACTAATGGTTGCATTCCCGCGGTGTTAAAAAGAACAGTTGGATCGTTCTGTGGAATAATTGAAGCAGATGGTATTTCTTCATGCTGCTTAGATTTGAAAAATTCAATGTATTTTTGCTTGAGTTCTTTAGCGCTTACCATAGTACTCTTGGTTTAGGCGTATTTATATACTTTACTGCAACTCTGTCGACGATAGATATTATTTCTAGAGGCTACGTCTGTATTTTGAAAAACTCTGGGCAGGATATTTACTAGTATGCGAAAAGTAGAAAATTAGATTTTACATAATATTTATTACTGTATGCATTTACAATCATTATGGTATTTGCAGAAAAGATAATTAATTGGTTTGTTCCTAATATAAAAAAAGGAATTTTTGGACTAATTCTCTTCATATACTTCTTTTTCAGATTTAGAGATCCTCTTGGATATGAAATCCCACTTTTAGTACTTATTATTGCTGCGTATGTTTTATCTTGTGTATTGGTCACTTTCTATACATCAATTAAACGTAAAGTAATTGCTGTAAGTGTTATTGCTGTATTGATAATTTTACTACTTGGCGTAGATGCCATGATTATAAACAATACTATCAATAAACCATCTCTGGAATGTGTAGTGGATACAGACTGTATTGCATACATTGAAGGTGGAGATCTTTGTTCTGCAAGTTGTGCACAGAAAGATTGGGAAGCATACTCTCCACTAGTAAGATCGGTATTTGCAGCAGAGGAGAATTGTGAACCTATTGTTTGTGCGTGTGTTAATAGTGTCTGCGTAGTAAATAGTTCAGAAAAATAATCATTCTTTAATGCATCTCTCATAGAAATCGCAATGCCCCAGGTGCATAGTCACTTGACACCTAAATCTGTTTCGTTTCACTTAAGCAGATTATTCTTTAATACAGCGTTCGTAGAAATCACACTGTCCTGTGGACCACTTACAAAGACCAGTTATATGTTTCTTGTAGTCGCCTATTTCAGTAGATTTGATCGATTCATGTACTTTTTTAATTTCTTCTCTAGCGTAGTCAATAAAGAGCTGATCTACTTCAAGATATTTCTCTCCAAACTTGAGAAAGTGAATCCCGACAGCTTTTGGCATAACGCCATGTTCAATTTGATAGAGTAAAGCGTAAATCGCAAGTTGAAGTTTATATGCTGGAGTCATAGCGTCTTTTTTTGATGTTTTGTAGTCTAGGATGTGGACGCCATCATCATAATGGTGAATTGCATCAATGAACCCCTGGACAGAATCAGTAGTGGAAACATATCTCTTTTCTGTAACGGGAGCTAAATATTTGAATGCTGCTGAGAATGATCCCCGTTTGGTGATTTGGCCCTGCAGCTTTTCTACAAACTCATCACACCAGTTAGCAAGCATTTTTTTACTTTCATTATAGTAGAATATTTGATCATGGAGACCCATGTCTAATTTAGCAAGTTCACCCTTTCTTTTTTGCCAATCTTGTCCGAAAAAATCAAGTATCATGGTTTTCATTTCAAATGGATAATTTTCAGTGGATAGACTATCAGGATTAATCTCAAAGAACTTTTCAAGAGCAGTATGCACTGCACTACCTCTCACAAGATGAATACTTGGCTTTGTTGGAAGCTTTAGAATATATTGATAGAAGTATTTTCTCGGGCATTGTTTGTAGAGATTTATTGACGATGGAGAGAGTACTTTGAGTTTCATCATTTTAGAATGCCTATGTTGCTTTTAAATATTCTTGTGGCGTATGTCCAGTGCTAAGTCTTTATAAGGATTGATTGGTTATGTATTTTTCAATGCAAACAAAACGTTCAAGATTGAATATAAGGCAAGGAAGAGAAATAAATGGTAGAAGAATTTCTAGTATCTCTTTAGAACGTGTTGAATATTTTGAGGATGCTCGCGCACATCCTTTAGTTGTATGTACTGGTCTGGGTGGTTCTGCAAGATTAGATCCATTAATAGAAGAGCTTGCAAAAGATTTTCACGTTACATCTTGGAGTTCTAGAGGCGCAGGAGCATCTATAGGGAATTTAACACTGGGTGATCACATAATGGATCTCAAGTATGTAATTGATACTGTTAATAATGAAAGTGATGAAAGACCATATGTTTATGCTCATGGGTTTGGTGCACATGCACTTGCAAAAGTACTTACACTTCGAGATATTGCAAAGAAAGCAGTACTTGCAGCCCCATTAATTCATCCCCTTGAACAAAATCCAGCTATTCTGAATTGGTATTTGAAACATACTCAGGAGAAGCAAGTGTTGGGTGGCTTATTTTCACTAGCTGCATATGTGTCTAGAAAATTATTTCTTACAAGACAGTCACGTGATGCTACTTGGTTAGCCATTGATAGACAATGGTTTACAGAAGATAGTGTACTTCCTTTTTTAGATTCAATTATTGACGTCGAACCTGTAACTGGTTATTTCCAGTCACCTACTCGTGTTCTACTTCCCGGTAAAAGTAATTTTGGATTTGAGTTAAGAGATATTTCAAAGATTGGAAATAGATGGGAAGAACATGGTGCCCAGGTAGTTTTATGTAGGGGGGAGGATCACAATTTTAGTAATGGGAGTGGTTATTTTACTACTCCACGAGCAGATGTAATTGTGGAGCATATCACTCGTTACTTTAATCAATAACTATTTAAACTAGAAGTTTGTTAAAAATTTCATGCATTTTACAACTAGCGACGATATAAAAATCTTCTATGAGAAAGCAGGTAAGGGAAAACCGATTATTTTCTTACATGGGCTTGGATTGAACTCTACATCATTTAAAGATGCTATTTCTATTTTAAAAAAATCATATACCACATATGCTATGGATTTTAGAGGTCATGGTAAGAGTGAAAAAGGCACTATTAACCTAGATCGTCTTATGAAGGATATTGATAACCTTCTCGTAAAAGAAGGGATTGACAAATGCACTATTGTTGGACATTCATTTGGTAGTTTTATTGCTCTAAAATATGCAGAAACACGTCCTAAGTGGGTAAAAAAATTAGTTTTACTCAATGAAGTTCATGAACTTGATGTCCATCATATCAAAAAATCATTTTTACTTTTTGGACTTCCTTATTTATCTATGCTTGGAAAAATACGAGATGTCTTTAAGCTTCATCATAATGTTGATTTTTCAACATTAAAGAATAGTTCTATGCCACATCTTATAACTCAAATGGTTCAATCAACAGATCCAAAGACCTGTGTTGCTTGTGAGAGAATTATGCTTTCTCATAAAATTGATTATGCCAAAATAAATGTACCGACATTAATTGTACAAAGCACAAGAGATGAAATTATTCCATACTGGTGCTTTCAAGAACTGGGTGATTATCTAAAAGATTCTACAGTTATCAAAACTGATTCAGAACATTGTTTGCCCTATGTACAGCCAAAGACAGTGTCTGATTTAGTTAAACAATTCGCTTAATATCATCTAAGATAATATCTTCTTTCTTACCACGATTATTTCTACCAAATCTTACCAAGGTATTGTTCACTAAAGACCATTTATCTTTTGGAAAAAGATTTTTTAGTTCTTTTTCGATGATGATGGCATTCTCTCTATGAGATGTCCATCCTAATTTGTATGATACTCTTGCAACGTGTGTGTCAACGCCGATAGCTTCATACTCATGTTCTGACATGAAAACATTTGCTGTCTTTCGTCCAACACCAGGGAGAATAATCATCTGTTCAATGTCGTGAGGCACTTTACCGTTGAATTCTTTAAGGAGTGTTTCTGCACATCCTCTAATGTTTTTTGCTTTATTTCGAAAGAAGTTAATTGATCCAATTGCTTTTTCTATCTGTTCTTGAGATGCGTTTGCTATTTTCTTGAGCGTTGTGTAGTGGTCAAATAAGTTTTGAGCAACTGGAATAGTTACATCGTCTCTTGCCCTTGCTGAGAGGAGAATTGCCATGAGTGTTTGCCACTCTTCATTCCAATGTTGTGCTGCTAGGCGTTCTTCATTGTTGCCATGAGCGATTAAGGCTTCTAATTGTTTAATGGCTCTTGATGGGTTCATATTTTATTGTAGAATTTTTGCATAAGTAATGCATCTTTTTCCATTACGGGGCTTTCACATACAACAACGCCTTTTACACCGAATTCTTTCCATGTTTTAAGAAGTTCTTTCCAGTTAAAATCAGATTCTTCAAGAAGTAAGTGATTTTTTTCACCTTTCTCACCGTAGTTGATTCCTGACATGTGGATATGCATGTTTTTGATGATATCAAGTTCATTTTCTAGGTGTGATAGGATGTCGTGAAACTCATCTTTAGTATTCCATTTTTGTTCTCTTGCATGAACATGTGCAAAATCAACACATGGTAAACAGCCAGTTTCAGCACCTAGCCGTGTGAGTTCTTTGAAATGCCCAAACTGTGTTCCTTTTCCCGTAGTTTCAGGGCGAAGCATGATTTTCATTCCTGCGTCACTGCATTGATCTCGAACTTGGATGAGATGTTTCTTTGCTGTTTTGTAGACTTGTTCTTTATCCATTCCCTGGTAGAATGCAGGATGGAATGTAATTGATCTAGCGCCTGCTTTATCCGCCATATTAGCACCATCAAATATTCTTTTTTTTGAAGCTTCAATTTTTGCTTCTTCCTTTGAATTAAGATTAATATAGTATGATCCATGCGCAGTTAGTGCAATGTCGTTTTCTTCTGCTATTTTTTTAACTTCGGCTGCTGATTTTTCTTTAAGAAAGACACTTCGGACAAACTCTAGTTCCATGTTTTGTAGACCTAATCGCTTTAGTTCATGAAGTCCATTGATAGTAGTTCTGTCTGGTGTTGAAATGGGTGCTCCGCCTGTACCGAATCTGAGTTTGTCTGTCATGGTAATATATTGAAAGAATGAGTTAATAAGTATTATGCTAGAGGGTTCTATAGAGGAATATTTTTATACTCGAAAAATCAAAAGAAATAATGCGTTATAGTAAAGAAATTAAGTCGGCTGACAAGATCTTTCATGATGCATCTAAAGTACTTCAATTTCACCTTCTTAACCCGATAAATGCTTCATCTGTGACCAGGCAAGTGCTTTCAGGTAAAGTGAAAAATCCTGTGTTCAAGTATGCCGATCCTGATATCAACTTGCTTAAGATGAGAAGGGAAGTGGCATCCCTTAATTTCCAAGATAAGGAAATGATGGAAACTATTATGCGAGAAAAACAAACGGATATGATCCATAAAATAGATCTTCTTTCTTTAGTGGGATGTTTTGATTTCACGCAAGTAAGTAAAAAAGCATATCCTTTGCCAGATCGTAGGCTTGTAACACGGGCTTATGATATTGTTCAAGAAAAAGTACCTAAACTTACAAAGAAAAAGAAAATATATGTTCCTGATAAGAATATGAGGCAATTGTTCAAGAAAAATTTCGATCAATTTGGATTCAAGTACAAAATAAAAAGAGCCGATTTGGTAAATAGTGCTAATGTTTCGGGTCCTCATCAAGAAATTACACTTAAAAAAAATCAAAGGTACACAAAATCATTTCTTAATAGACTTATTGTACATGAAGTTGGTACGCATGTATTTAGATATGAGAACGCAAAAAGACATCCTTTGAAGGTATTTAGGCACGGTGTTGCTAATTACATCACAACTGAAGAAGGACTTGCAGCATACAATGAAATGCGCTTTGGGTTACTCACTAAGGCAAGACTTAGAAACTATGCAGGAAGAGTTATAGCTGTCCACAAAGCACAGACATCTAGTTTTGATCGAACATTTAGGGAAATGAAACGATTCTTTGATGAAAAAACAGCACTTAAACTCACAATGAGAGCAAAACGCGGGCTAAGTCATACGCAAGTAGAAGGCGGATTTACCAAGGATTCAGTATATATGAAAGGATACTATGAAGTTACTAATTATATGAAGCGTGGTGGCACACTTGAAGATCTTTATGTTGGTAAGATTGGAATTAAAGAAACGCCATATGTAAAAGACCTTGGATTTAAGAAACCAAAATTTATGCCAAAGAAATTCTTATTGTTTAATGATAAGTTAGAATTCGAGGAGAGGACTCCTGAATTACATGCATTAAACAGCAACATTTAAATAGTACAAAACTGGATTTTTACTACCGTAAGTACGGGAAAAAGGGGTGAAGTTTTTATGAGAAAGAAATCAAATAGATTTATTCTATGGTTTAATGAATTAGGTATCGAAGATGTGCCATTAGTTGGTGGAAAAAATGCTTCTCTTGGAGAGATGTATCAAAATCTTACAAAGAAGAAAGTTGCTGTTCCAAACGGTTTTGCCGTAACCGCATTTGCATACCGATATTTGCTTGAAAACTCAGGCGCAGAAAAAGAAATCAAAAGAATCCTCAAAGACCTCAACACTCATAATATTCGAAATCTGCAAGAACGTGGTAAAAAAGTTAGAACTCTTATTCGAAATTTAGAATTTCCTGATGATCTTCGAGAAGAAATTGCAAAAGCATACGCAAGGATGGAAAGGACATATGGCAAGGGAACTGATGTTGCTGTTCGTTCAAGTGCAACGGCAGAAGATTTGCCTACTGCATCATTTGCAGGTCAGCAAGAAACATATCTTAATATTCACGGTGTTGAGAATTTAATCGATGCATGTAGAAATTGTTTTGCATCTCTATTTACTGACAGAGCAATCTCCTATAGACAAGACAAAGGGTTTGATCACTTCAAAGTATACTTATCTATTGGCGTTCAACACATGGTACGTTCTGATTTAGCATCATCTGGTGTTATGTTTAGTATTGATACTGAATCAGGATTCAAAGATGCAGCATTCATTACCTCTGCATATGGTCTTGGTGAAACAGTTGTTCAAGGGGCTGTTAATCCTGATGAGTTTTACGTATTCAAACCAACACTCAAAAAAGGTTTCAAACCAATTATTAAGAAACGTATTGGTGAGAAGAAAATCAAAATGGTGTATTCCACTGATGGAAAAGCCTTTACAAAAAATATTCCTGTACCTAAGGCGCAAAGAGAAAAATTTTCTATAACCGATGATGAAGTTCTCCTCTTAGCTAAATGGGCTTCTATTATTGAAGATCATTACACTATGAAGCGTAAACAATACACGCCAATGGATATGGAATGGGCTAAAGACGGCGTTACTGGAAAGCTCTACATTGTACAGGCAAGACCTGAAACAGTTGCCTCTCAAAAAGATATGAATGTGCTTGAAACATACAGGCTCAAGAAGCGTGGGACAGTGCTTATTGAAGGTAAGAGTGTTGGTGCTCGTATTGGAAAGGGAAGAGCTCACGTAATTAGTGAAACAAAAGATATTCATAAATTCAAGAAAGGTGAAGTTCTGGTAACTGATATGACTGACCCTGATTGGGAACCTATTATGAAGATTGCATCAGCAATTGTAACAAATAGAGGTGGTCGTACGTGCCATGCAGCAATTATTTCTCGTGAACTTGGCATTCCTTGCGTTGTTGGAACAAACAGTGCAACTGAAACGATTAAAACAGGAAAAAACGTTACTGTTTCTTGTGCTGAAGGTGAAAATGGCTATGTCTATGATGGAAATTTAAGTTTTAAGATTGAAACAACAAACATTAAACATCTTCCTAAAACAAAAACAAAGGTAATGATGATTGTTGGAGATCCTGAGCAGGCATTTAATTTTAGTTTTATTCCAAATCAAGGTGTTGGACTTGCACGTGAAGAATTTATTATCAATTCATATATTAGAATTCATCCAAGAGCACTTATTGAGTACAATAAGATCAAGGATAAGAAAGTTAAAAAGCAAATTGATGAACTGACAAAGGGCTACAAGGATAAGAAGAAATTCTTCGTAGATCAACTAGCACGTGGTGTTGGTACCCTTGCAGCTGCATTCTATCCAAAACCTGTTATTGTTCGTATGAGTGACTTCAAAAGTAATGAGTATGCTTCCTTAATTGGTGGTAAGGCATTTGAACCTATTGAAGACAATCCTATGATTGGTTGGAGGGGAGCTTCGCGATACTACGATAAGAACTACAAAGAAGCTTTCGCACTTGAATGCGAAGCTATGAAAAAAGTTCGTAATGAATTTGGTTTAGATAATGTTAAGCTTATGATTCCATTTTGTAGAACGATTACTGAAGGAAAGAAAGTTCTTGAAGTAATGAAGAAGAATGGTATTAAACGAGGTGGTAAAAACGGATGGCATGTCTATGTCATGTGTGAGATTCCTGCCAATGTTATTTTAGCAGATGAATTTAGTAAGATCTTCGATGGATTTAGTATTGGATCTAATGATCTAACGCAATTAACACTTGGTGTTGATCGTGACTCTTCCTTAGTTGCTCACGTCTATGATGAACGTAATGAGGCTGTTAAAGAGCTCGTTCGATCTGTGATTAAGAAAGCGCATAAGAATGGCAAGTACATTGGTATCTGTGGTCAAGCACCGTCAGATCACCCTGAATTTGCAGAGTTTTTAGTTCGTGAAGGAATTGATACCATTTCATTAAATCCAGACACTGTTTTGAAAACCTGGCTTCGTATTGCTCAGCAAGAAAAGAAGCTTAAGGGTAAGAAGAAGAAACGGTAGATTTATTTTTTTAATTTTATTTTATTCTTTTTTTATTAACACTATTTTTCTATTAAACAATTGATGCAAATATATAGTGAATTCTTTTTCTATAGTGATGCCGTGTTTTTTGAACATGGTTTTGTAATCGAAGAAGCTTGGAAAGCCTACTGCTGCTCGTTTAAAGTTCAGATCCGTAAAGAATGCGCTAGTAAGGTTATCTAGATCTACGTTGTGCGTATTTTTTCCATAAGGGAAGTCCATAGCAAAGAAGGGCATGTCTTTGATTGTAGTAACATCTTGTTTTATGATTTCAAAGTCTTTTAGACCGTAATGTTTGAGGTTTATTCTACTTCTATTGACCATCTTCCAATCAATATCATATCCTTTGATTTTGTGCCCCATTAGTCCAGCTTCAAGTAAGATACCGCCTGCTCCGCACATAGGATCAATAATCTCTTCTTCAGTACCTAGCATGTTTACCATAGCTCTTGCAAGTTTTGGTTGAAGTGCAGTTGGGTGATGTTCTGGTCTGTTGTGAGATTTGCGTGGACCAAAATCGTGATGCACATCTGTGATGAGCAAAGTCATGAATGCTTCTGTTTCTGAGAAATATAATTCGAACTTTGTTGTTGCATCTTTAAGATTTGTTTTTGGATTTTCAAGTAGATCGTACATGATTCCACCGTACGGAACTTCGAATCGTGTTAACTGTGGAACTCTGAGTGAAAAATCAGTATTGTAATGTGGATTGAAATCAAATGAGCGAATAGTTGCTTCAATGTCCTCTTTCTTACATCTAAATAGTAACTGAGTTATTTTTCTTGTGTATGCGAGATTAAGCGCTCGTTTATTGTATTCTTGATTTGTAAGAAGAAAGTGTTCTTTGATCTCTGCATCTTCAATGCTCAGTAGATTCACTACTTCAGTAGCTGCAAGATCAATGTCTTCTTGAGATAATACGAACAATAACATTTTTAGTGGACTTAAATAAAACAAAAATCAAGATTTTTGAATATTACAACTTGATGATTATTATCTAATGTGTCTCGAGTTGTAATAAACTATATATAGCTATTGGGTAATCATAAACATATGAAGAAAGCAATGCTTGGAAGACCAACGAGATCAATCATCAGAGAGCGTATTCTGCAGCTGCTCAAAATGAAGTCTGAATCGTATGGCTATGAAATCTACAAAAATTATCTTGGCATCTTCGGAGAAGTGCATATTCGTTCAATCTACTATCATCTTAGAAAAGGTGTAGGGCTTGGCGAAATAGAAGTTACTGAAATGAAAGTAGAAAAAGGTGACTATTCTTGGGGCGATAAGGCTGAGAGGATTTATTATTCATTAGGTCCACAGGGAAGAGCTAATATTAGTCCTGAAGTAAAGCGTTATTTTAAAGATAAGGACTGAAATAAATCTGCGAGTGAATTCACTACTTCGAGATCTTTTCGTCTTAGAATGTTAAGTACACTTTTAGGATCCATTCTACAATTTTTCCCAATATGACCACTCATTATCTGACTAAGTGCTATCTCAGCCCATTTAAATCCCATTGGTGGATTCTTTTCCATGTGGAATCGTGTAAGATCACCTATTGTAAGAAGTAAAACTCCTAGGTCTGCAGCACGAGTAAGAGGTCCATGATCGTCAAATGATTGTATTGTTCCCCAGTCCATCATTAAAATACCCTCATTTGTTATGTGGTAGTTAGAAGCATGAGGTTGCCTGTGGACATGTCTTTTTTCATTAAGTTCTCGTATGCCTGCTCCAACTTCTTCCATTGGTTCCTAGCGGATGAATTTACCATCAAGTGCATTAGCGAGAAGTAGTTGTAAAAATTGTGCTGCTCTTTGATCTTTTTCATCGGGTGCAGACATAACTACAAATCCAAATTGTCCTTCTTCATTCCGCAGGTGATCTTCTGCGTAGTATCCATATGCTTCGATGTTTTGTACAGTCATTTTTGACAAACCAAGAGTATCTGCTTTTCGTGTTCCCTCAATTTTAGCTTTAAGTTCTAGTGCAGTATATGTTCCTGAAGCTCTATAGATGGGACGGTTTTGTTCAATTTTTCCATCCACTATCTCATTAGTGATCATAGGCATTGAGTCAGTCAAAAAATCACTATTATTTGGTGGACGAAAATTTTCTGAGATGGTGACTGTGTTTTTATCTACTTGTTTCATTGCACGCATACCAATTCCACTGATATAAAGACCTGCAAGCGGCATACCATTTTTATGCACTGTGTGTTCTTTAGGAATGAGAATACCTCTTCCTCCTTCGTACCCTGTAGCTACTTTAGAAGGATGAGTATCCCATGAACTTGCTTGAAGAATAGTATCAATGTCTGAGGAGCTTAATGTAGAATCTTCAGGGAGATGTAACTCTACAGAATATTTTCCTTTATGTCCGATAACATCTCCTACTGCATTCATTAAGTAGTGATCTATCGTTTATATTTAAAGCTACCTTAGCTTTCTAAAGAACCCAAGAAGACTTTGTGATTCACGTTTTGTTAAGAAAGATTTCCCAATAATTTTCTTCCAAATTATCTTCTGTTGTTCTCTTCTTTTTTCTGTGATGAAATTCATTTTATCAAGAACCAGATCTATACTCTTTTGTAATTGGTTCTTTTCAGTAGCGCCAATTGGCGTTATGTGCTCGGTAGAATCTTTCTTTTTGCTGAGTTCATACAGCAAAATTGTTACTGCATGTGAAAGGTTAAGGATGGGGTATTCTTTATTTGCAGGAATAGAAACTAGAAAATCACACTTATCCACTTCTTCATTAGTAAGGCCTGTGCTTTCACGTCCAAAGACAAGTCCTATTTTTCCTTTACTCGGTAAGCTATTTCTTAGTTCCTGGGGATTTACTGGTGAGCGTGCAATATTATAATCGCTACCTAATTTACCAGTTGAACCAACGTAGTAATCCATCTTGGGCCATTTTTTGAGAATTTTTGCTTTTTTGAGCACATCTTGCGCATGCTTTGCTCTGTTTCTTGCTTCCTGTCCGATCTCACATTGTGGATTTACAATGATGAGTTTGTCAAAACCAAAGTTCTTCATACTTCGAGCAATAGCTCCAATGTTTCCCTGAATACTTGGTTCAACTAGGATGATAGAAATCATTCTTTGAGTTTTAGTTGCATTTGCATCTCTTCCATACGAATCATGATGTATTTGAGACTATCAAATTTCTTTCGCATCTCTCCACGCATACTGATATCAAGAAGTTCAGTGTAGATAATTTCAACATCTTTGTAGATTTTTTTAATTTCTGTGTTATTGCCCTTAGCAATTTGCATAACTGACCGTCTTTGTAGTTCTCCTACAAAATCACACAGTCCCATAATATAGTTACTGGCAGAAGAATCAAACTTGGTGTGTGCTACAACTTTACCTGTTGCTACGTATTCAAGATAGAGAATTGCTTCAATGTATTCTTGTACTGCGACGTCAAATGATCCAGTTCTTGAAATACCGTAGTTTTTAGTGATTTCTTTTAGGCTTTTTTCAATTGCAGGAATGAGTTTTCGAGCTGCATCAATTTCTTCTTTATGGACGGCAGATATGATTTTTTTACTTTGCTTAATGATGTCTCTTGAAATAGTAATTACTTTGTCTCTTGCACTGTCTTCGTCTTCGTATGCTTTATGCAGTTGTTTCATGTAATAGATAAGCATTGAGGACTTTATATAACTTATCATATAGAGGATAGCAAACGAAATGTTTAAATACTCTATTGACGAAAAGTAACATATGGCTGAATCAGTATTTGGATCTGCAATCGAGTTTTTAGATAAGCTAGGTCTCTATGATGTATTACTGCCGTTCTTACTTGTATTTACTATTGTTTTTGCAATTTTAGATAAAACGAAAGTTTTAGGTACAGATACTATTAATGGAGAAATTTTTCCTCGTAGAAATCTGAATGCAATGGTTGCATTTGTATTGGGATTCTTGGTTGTAGCAAGTGCAAATTTAGTTGCTACCATTAATGAAGCTGCAGCAAACATTGTTTTACTCCTATTTTTAATCATCTCATTCCTTATGCTACTTGGTAGTCTTACTAATCCAGAAGATATGAAGCATGGAATCTTTTTGAAAGACAAAAGTGTCTTTAAAATAATCTTCATGATTATTATTTTCATTGGTGTTTCCTTAATCTTCCTAAATGCACTCAAATCGTCTAATGCGGACATATGTCCAGATCAGACGCCATGTACGTGGATCGAAATCGTGTGGGATTTCTTATCTAATCAGTATGACAGTGCATTTGTTAGTTCAATTATCTTACTCCTGGTCCTTGGTGGGCTTATCGTATATATAACAAAAGAAACCAAAGAGGGCGGCGGAGACGATTCATAGTTTAACGACGTTAAGAATCAAAAGGTTTAAATACTAAAAAGAGAGGATATGAAATACCATGGCACTACAAGACGCAATTATACGCTTAGATAACCTAGGCATTACAGATGTATTATTACCATTTGCACTACTGTTTACTATCATATATGCAGTAAGTAATTTTGTCCCGCAGATCGGCGGCAAAGAAGGAAAGAAATTCCGAATTGTTATCGCAGCAGTTCTTTCCATGATGGCGGTAATTCCGCACGTCACAGGCTCTTATCCCGCGGGATTAGATGTTATTGAAATTATTAACTCTTCTGTTCCACAGATTGTGTTATTAATCGTTGCAGTGTTTTTGACTATTGTACTAATCTCATCAACAACACACAACAAAGATACTACCTTTTCACGATATGTAAGTGTCATTAGATGGGTTGCGCTCATTGTTGTAGGTGCTATCTTTTTAGATAATGTTAACTTTGGATACGGTTCAGGCTTTTTAGCAAACTTCCCAGTTTTGAATTGGTTATCTGATCCAGACATGCAAGCATTAGTGATTATCATTATCGTCTTCGGACTTATCATCAGCTACGTAACTGGCGATGAAGAAAGAAAGAAAGTACCTTCATACGGCCAACTTGAACGTATGGGACTTAGTGATGACGAAATAAAGGATTTCCTTAAAGGGAAATTTTAGGTAATCATGGCTTCCATACTCGATATTGGACTGTTTGAACATTTCGGTCCACTTTTTGTTTTTCTTTTAGTTTTTGTATTCGTGTATGGTATTTTGCTTAAGACAGAACCGTTTGGTGATCAAAAAAGTATCTATGGTGTTATTGGTCTTGCGTCTGCATTTCTTGTACTTTTCGTTCCCAATTTAACGGCTTTTGTAACCATTGCTGCTCCATTTTTTGTGGTGTTTGCAATGCTTATTTTCTTATTTTTACTTGGCTTTATGGCTCTAGGTCATGATGGCGGTGGTTTGATTGATTATATTAAGGGTGATAAGACTATCAATTGGGGTATCTTTGTAATGGGTATTTTTATTCTCATGTTTGTCTTTTCTCAAGTATTTGGTTCTGATCTTGCTGATACTGATGGAGAGAATGAAGACCTAGAAGATAGTATTAGAGATGTTTTATTTCATCCTAAAGTCTTGGGTGTTTTCTTTGTATTAGTTATCTCAGCGTTTGCTGTACTGCTCATCACGCAGCCCGCGAAGCTTGCGTAGTAGATATCTTTTTAATTTAACTCTTCTTAGAGATTAGTATATGACTGATAAATATCCCTCTACTAGATCTTATGCACCTCCTAATTCTTCTGTAATAGTTAATTTCTTTTTCTCTTATGCTCAACTAAAGAATATCTATAGGCAGGGCTGGTTGTATAAGGGCGTAAGCAAGGATCATTGCGAGAGTGATGTAGATCATTCTTTTGGAGTCGCTATGCTTAGCTATGTGGTGGCAACAGAGATGCGACCAGACTTGGATCCATTGAAGGTTATGGAACTTGGTTTATTTCATGAGATGGGTGAAATTCTTGTAGGTGATATCACGCCGCATGATGGAGTTTCTAAAGAAGACAAGATGGATAGAGAATCGGCTGCTGTTAACGAAGTATTTAGTAAGTTGCCTCATGGGCAGAAATACATTTCATTATGGCAAGAATATGCTGAAAATCAAACTCCTGAAGCTCAGTTTGTAAAAAGAATAGATAAACTTGAAACAGTTTTACAAGCAAGTCTATATGAGCGAATGGGAAATACTGGTTTAGATGAATTCTTCTCACATTACAACGCTATGTTAAATGATGAAACGTTTCAACCATCACTTGATGAAATACTTCAATTAAGATAGCTACTTCTTAGAAATTCTACTCAGTCTACTAACGCTATCATTAAGCTCAGGAAGTACTTCCTTCATGACTTTATCCATGGCCTTAATACTGCTCCCTACATCTTGAAGATTGGTGTCGTACTCACTTATCTTGCCTAAAACACCTTCATGTAACTTATCAAAGGTTTCTTTGAGAACAATGATTTCTTGCTCAGTTTTTGTGATTCTAATGTCTGCATTTTCTTTCCATTCAAGAAGTGGTTTTAACTTGGCTTCAAGTTCTTTCCATTTTTCTTCAACAACGGACTCTGCAATTGCTTCAGTATCGTTTCTACTAGATTCTGAGGTGGCCTGCATTCCTACGTTGGTATTTGCTGTGGCAGCTCCAGGATTGGCATCTGCTTGATTAAATCCATCATTAATCTGCTGAGAAGTATAGCCTGCTTGCTGCAGAGCTTGTTGAATTGAATCGTCAGGATATCCTTGACTTCTATATTGTAAAACTAGTTCGCTTGGAGTGTCTGCTATCGTAAATCACCTATGCTCTATTCTTGTTAAATTACTTTATATATCTTTCTTTTTTGTAGAGGTAAGAACAAAATCTATAGCTTTATATATGGAATATTGCTCCAATATAGTATGAGTTCAGGATTATACCTAAGATTACGAAGCAAAGAAGTTCGTAGAACAAGAGTTAGACCAAAAACCTTCCGTACTGAAGAATTAGCTAAAGCATATATCAAGGAAAAAGGTATTACTGCTAAAGTAGAAGCTAAAGGTAAAAAGTTTATCTTAGCTTAATTTCTCTTTTCTTTTTAGCATAAAGATTTTTAAGCATTCTACTATCCTCTATACGCATGACCGTTGAACAAGACGTCTTAGCACGTATCATTCCAACTAGTGAAGAACAAGAAAAAGTACTTTCTGTAGCACATGCATTCGTAGATGAATTAAAGAGTAAAGTAAAAGGTGCAAAAATTATTCTCGGTGGCTCAGTTGGAAAGGGCACATGGCTCAATGATGATACAGATATTGATGTTTTTGTAGCATTTGAAGAAGACGCTGAAGACTTATCTGATGTACTTGAACCGTATCTTGCAGCGTATGAAACTGATCGTGTCCATGGTAGTCGTGATTACTTTCGTTTAGAAAAGGATGGTTACATGTTTGAAATAGTTCCAATCGTCGCTATTACCAATCCAAAAGAAGCAAAAAATATTACTGATATCTCTCCACTCCACGCAACGTGGGTAAATAAAAATGCAGATGATGCAGTAAAAGACGAAATTAGACTTTCTAAAGCATTTTTCAAAGCACAAAGAATCTATGGTGCTGAATCACATATAAAGGGATTCTCAGGATATGTTTTAGAAATACTTACTGTTCATTTTGGATCTTTTGAAAAGCTTCTAAAAGCAGCTGGCAAATGGAAAGAAAAGTCTGTAGTTGACCCAGCTAAACATCACAAAGATGTTTTCTTTGATGTAAATGCTTCAAAGCTTGTTTCTCCACTTATCGTTATTGATCCTGTGCAAGCAGGAAGAAATGCAGCCGCAGCACTTTCAACTAAGCGATTTAGCCAATGTATTGCAGCAGCAAAAGCATACTTGAAAAAAAATGATGAATCTTATTTTCTTAGACAACCACTTACTTTCCCAAAAGAAGCAGTAATTGTAGACATTACGTCACCTGAAGGCCGCAAGGATGTTGTTGGATGCGCTGTTGAAAAGGTATACAAACACATTTCTCACTTACTTAAGAAAAATGAATTTATTGTTACTGATTCTGATTTATTATTTGATGAAAAAAATAATGCTGTAATGTTTTTTACTTTTGAAAATTCTACGCTTTCTGAAATTCAAGAAAGGCAGGGCCCTCCTGTTACAATAGAAGAGCATGCAAAAACATTCAAAAAAACTTACAAGGATAATTTTGAAAAAGATGGGATCTTATATGCTCGTGTTAAACGAGAATATGTAAATGCAAAAGATCTTATAGCAGAACGTCTTAAGGATGCTTACGTAACTGAAAAAATAATCAGTGCAGCACTTCAATGAATCCAATATTTGAAACATTTATTCTCAGCTTGCTTCCTATTGTAGAACTCAGGGGCGGTATTCCGTACGGTATTTTACAGGGACTGGATCCTCTGCTTGTATTCTTCATAGCAATTGTAGCAAATATACTTATTATTCCAATTATCTATTTCTTCTTAGAGCACCTTCACAAAGTATTCAATCGATTGAACTGGTACAAGAAAATTTTCCACTCAGTTATAGAGCGTGGAAGAAGTAAGCTTGAAAAAAATATTGGTACGAAAAAAGAAGCAATAG
>ENA-UOXV01002539-UOXV01002539.1-marine-metagenome-genome-assembly--contig:-NODE-2539-length-23736-cov-6.319623_pt1 | contig 23736 bp, 15 predicted proteins | sample MGYA00238165_ERZ766961 | MGnify/ENA primary metagenome ERZ766961 (study PRJEB28924, sample SAMN03173240) | marine metagenome | biome: Marine; feature: Water; material: Subsurface seawater | place: North...
CAGCACACGCAAATGCGCCCCGCCCCCAAAGGTTGGGTCCAATTTGACGCCACCGCTGTCCGGATCGGTGACATTAGGAACAGGTAGATCACTGCACGAAGCTTCGGCGTGGATGACACGAAGCTCGATCCGGGCGACCGACGACAGGCCCTCGCCTGCGATTTCGATCTGGGCTGGCACGCCACTCGGCACAGTGTCTGTCAGGAGCGCGCGAGCGCGCGAAGGAAGTACGTGCAGCTCACCCAGTGGGTGGTAGCCCGGCACGGGAAGTGCAGCTGCACCTCCGCCAGCTTCAGAATCCCCGAGCTCCGCGTAGCGGATGCACAGCAGCGCTCGCACAGCGGCACAGAGCGGAGCGCGAGGGCGCAAAGAGGCCCAGGCCTGCCCGGTAAAGGCGTGGTTGGCTGTGTTCGCAGCATTTGAATCCGTGGATTCGGCGGTAGAGACGAAGTCGGCGGCTGCGGGGTTAGCCGAGACGAGCGCAGACGGCGTGCCATGAAGTAGCAGAGCAGCATCGCTGACCGCCTCGGCCAACGTCAAGCCGCGACAACCTCCGGGCTGTTCAGCGGACACAAGCTTGACGCGATGGCCCGCCCCGAGGCCCGTACCATTGAAGACGAGGCGCGTGAGCTGCTCAAAAACAATCTCTCGTGGGAAGAAAGCTTCCACCACGGGGGGGCGGTTCAGCACCCATACCTCCCCTACCCGATCGAAGCTGCGTCTCCACGCTGGAATCGAATCTGCCGGGGCGTGGTATGCCGGCGAGTAGCATAGTGCATACTCGTCGTGGGCCGGGTTCCCCGTGGGCGGCTCGCGCAGCGTGAATGCCACCTCCGCTCGCAGACCAAGGGTGTCCACGCGCTCCACTTCTCGAGTCTTGCCCCCCAGCACCGCCCCCACCGAATTCTGCCACGCGACACCTCCGCGCAGCCCTCCCTCATCCTCGACACAGCCCTCGCGCGCATACACCACTTTGACCACGTCTCGGGCTGCGAGACCGACTCCTCCAAGGCGAAATGTGGTAGCCACGTGTGGCGCAGCGTGCTCGGGGAAAGCCTCTGTCACGATAGGGGGATGCACCGTGACCTCTGCAACCGGCGAGTAGGCTGCCATCGCGACGATGAGCCGTCGGTCGATGATCACACCGTTGCCGGGCACGCCGCTGGACCACGGCACCTCCATTGCCGGTGTGCGCAGCGCCGCGCACACAACCGCATCAGCAGGCGCGGCGACGCGGAAATAGGCGCGTGCAAGTGTGTCGCTCTCCACGTCCACGTAGATTGCCTGACCCCCCGGGACAGTGCCTGCATTGTCCAGCGAGAGAAAAGGAATTTCTACGACGGGCACTACGGGTGGCGGGAGCAGCGATTCGTTGTAGCGCGAGTTATTGCAGAAGCCGCCAAAGGTGCAGATGTCGTCATGCAAGCAGGTCTGACCCGTGTTGGCCGCCTTGCACACTCCACCGAGCCCGGGAACACACTGAATGTCATTAGCGCACACAGTTCCAGCAGGCGCGGGCCCACCAACGCAATTGCTTTGTCCTCCAGCGCAGGTCCCATTGAAGGAGAAGTTGACCAGAGCCTTGAGGTAGGCCGCTGTTGTCTCAGCCTCCACCCCGAGTTCGTCAAGCCGCGTGAGCATCGATTCGCCCAGCGCCTCATCGTTGCACGCTCCTCCTAGAGCATGCTTGTCGGCGAGTTTGACGCTAACCTCTTGCCCCACCCGTGCGAAGCCGCGTCCTTGAATCATGACGGAGAAAAAGCTTCCCGCGCGCGGCGCCGGGTGCTGCTGAGGAGTGACAGCCAAAATCTCGGGGCCCGCGATTTGAAACGCAGGGCCGTGCTGCTTCCAGACGTGCACAACGCCGACGGTGCGCTGGTAGATGTGAGGCTCGCCACGCTCGGTCACGTCGGGCTGGATGGTCATGTCGTAGCAGTGAGCCATAGTCTGGCACTTGCGGTACACCCGGCTGGGGATCACGAAGCGCTGCCAGTAGCGACAGTAAAGGTCCGCGGCGCACTTGGCTTGACAGCACTCCTCATCGCATGCGAAACCGTCAAAGAGATAGTTCGTCCCTTCCTGACATGTCGGGGCCCCGCAATAACTCGGGTCGCAGAACTTGTACGTCGCCGGGTCGGCGGGTTTGGGCGCCGCAAAGCGTGTCCACATTTGCTGGGTATCGCTGCCACGCGTACACACTCGCGCTGCCGCGCTTGGCTGAGTGATGATAAACTCTGCGGATATTGCTGCGGGCGGAAACCAGCAGTCGCCCGACCGGTTGGCGCCGCCCGCGAGCGGCACAGGCGGGTTACCGCTGCAACTCTCTGCGATTGTCACAGAAGCGGTGACAGGACCTTCACGAAGGAAGCCTGACCCTTCGAGCGAGACCGAGAATTGCTGGTGTACACGAATTGGCACCGTGCCAACTGACTGTGCGTTTACCAGCACGCGCGTCACGACAGGCGGCAGGACTGTCAGGGTCGCGATCCTCTGTCGCCCAGAGAAGAACACATTTTCGAATGCTGTTTCGCCCGTTGTTGATGACCAGCAAAGTTCAAGTGGCACCGTCGCCTCAACTTGCAACGTGACATCGATCTCCACGACAGTCAGCTGGTTTGACGAGAGGTCTGGACGACATCGCGGTGAAACTGCCTCGCCGCCGAGGACAGTGCCATACGAATCAGACCCTGCGCCGACTTGGCAGCCCCCCCCTACCGCAGAGCCAACGATTCCCTGAAATGTGTTTGCCATGCTAAACTTGACGCGGAATGCAGGCTCTGCAGCACTGCAGGGCATTCCGACCACCGAGAGCGTAACCGTCGCTGGCACGTTGGCATGGAGCGACTCCGCCGGGCCTACCGAGTGCAGATACGCCCCACGAAAGGCGAAGGTATGCGTCGCAAAAATGTCCCACGTCACAATACCGTTGACGCCCTGGTCCTGCTGACGCTGTTCCAGGTGTCCAACGACCTCCCACTTGTCGTGTTCACCCATCCGCCAGCAGAGCATTGCCCGCACCTCTGGGACGAGCATGGCCACCTGTAGCTCGAAGTTTGCGAACGCCCGCGTCTCCTCCAAAATGTCGAAGACACGTGTCTCATATGTAATGTTGACAGGTGCGTAGTCAAGCAGCGGCACTGAGTCAATCCCTGAGCCGCCCTCACAAAAGAGGTGCGCGTCACCGTCCGGCTGATCCCGATAGAATTTGAATTCCTTGCAAAAAGGAGGTCTCGTCAAGAGCGTTGTGCCCGCCAGAACGCATCGCATCGCAGTTGAGTCCATAGCAAACGGCATTGGCACTGCGCGGATCATCATTCGAGACTCTCCAGTCTCACCAAGATTGGAGCCCATAACCTGCACAGGGATTACCTCGTTGGAGGCAAAGGACGGGAGCTCCTTGTCACCCAGCGCGAGACCCTCCGTCATGTAGTCGGACGGAGAGAATGAGATCACTCGCGACCCTACAACTACCGTGTCAACCCCGGGACTTGCCACCTCTCTGTAACGAAACTGCCCAACGCGCCAGCAGAGCTTTACACGCTGGCTTTCTACTTTCTTATGCTGCAAGGTGAACGTTAGCGTCCCAGAAGCGTCCTCACGCGTGCCCGAAAAGTTGCTCAGCGGACGTCCTCCGCCGCCAAGAAAGATGGTCTCGGTGTCGCCGTAACCGCCGTCGCTGCTGCAGAAGACAGCCGACGAGTATTTGAAACGCGGCTCCGCGGCACCCAGTCCGAGCGGCAGGATGTTGAGTCCACGCACCCAGAAGGAGAAGGTCTGCGCCGCGCGCACCGGATCATCGACGCTGCCGAACTGCTGAATGGACGTGAGCTTCGAGCCCTCGATGTCCAGATCTGCATCTTCAAGGCGCTCAAAGACCGCTGGTCCGGGCAAGTTTGGATGCGTGAAGCGCCAGTAAAGAACCGCCGACACGTCCGCCATCGCAACCAAGGTCGTGTTGAGCACAAGCCCCGAGCACTCGTATTCCATCGCCTCGCTTCCCGCAGCACAGCCCGACAATTCGGCCACAAAAAGACTTGAACCACCGACCATTGTTCCAAGGGACGCGGATTCGTTTGCGGCTCCGCACACTGCGTCTGCCTGGCAAGTGGCGCTACCGACGCAAGTGGACGTGTCCGCCAGCCCGCCACACGTCTCCTGGTTGTTGTCTGTCTCCGAACCCCCCGAGCATGCAAAGGCCGGACATACCTTGAAGGTGAGGTGCGGCAGCACAGCGCGCGAGAGATGGACAGCCGAGACTGTTGCGGCGAGCTCCTGGTTGGAGAAGGCAGAGGCTGGAGAAATGCCTGCGAGGGAGAATCCCGCCAAGCCAAGCGCGGTGGAGCCAACGCGCACGTAGGGCCCTGCACCGATGCGTCGGCAGACTTGCAAGGCAGTGATGGAGGCCGGCGCGGTGAGGGTCAGGTCGACGACGCAGGCCTGCCCCTCCGCAGCGCCGCCCGCGTCGCTGACGGTAGTCAAGGTCGAGCACGTGGCACCTTCCCCGCCGAGCACAGCGCCGTTCACGTCCGAATCGGGGTCCGACCCGCAGTCAAACGCGATTTTGACGCGCGTCTGGAGGGGTCCCGATCCGGACAAGAATCCTGTGCCGGTGACTGTGAGAGACAACGGCACGCCTGAAGTCGCGGCAGTGGGTGCGAAGGCGTCTCCAGTGGTTGCAGCTGCGAGCACAAGCGGCTCGCTAACGGAGACAGGAGTCCACGACCCATGGTGCCCAAAGCGCGCACAAAGCCGCGGGGTCCGGGCACCCCAACCGCCGCGAACAGAGAATCGAGCGCCTTGCGCTATTCCAGTTGTGAAGCACGAGGCGAAGTTGCCCGGCACAGAAGAGTCGAGGTACGAGTTTGGCAGCGCCTCGCCGTCCACAACCACTGTGCCGCAGAGGCAAGTGGGCAGATTCGAGTAAAGCATTGGCGGTGAGATGTAGCCCACGCCATGGTTGGTTATTTCCACTGCCTCGATGATGCCTGTCGCATCCACTGCGGACACGCGTGCTTCGAAGCCGCTTCCGTTTCCACCGAACCCCAGCAACTGCATGCCCTCCACACACGAACGCGTGATTCCGAATCCCCTCACTACACTTGTCACCGCCCCGTCCTGCAGGCATTCCTCTCGTACCTCATCCGCCCCGCACTTGACTGCTCCAGCAAATCTGCAAGGACACCCCGGCGCGCGCGCGCTCACATCAGTGCACGTTGAACATCTGGAGCGGGTTGGCGCGCCTGCCTGCGGCGGAAAGGGAGGGAAGCTACGCGGCGCGGACAGTGGGAGCCGATGAGTAAGTGCCACGGACGGTCACGTAGGCCTGCGAAATCTCCCCCCCCCACGCTCCGGCGACCGCCACGCCCTGGAAGCCACTCCCCCCGCCGCCACTTGCGTTGAGCGCGCCGGTTAAGTAGCCTCCACCCCCCGCCTCAACTGCCACCACATGCACTCCGTCCTCCACTGGGCCCAGAGTGAAGTTAGCACGCGCCTGTGAGGCCGAGTCACAGGTCGCTGCGCGCGCACTGCCGCCAGCCACGTCTGACTCATCCCCGCCAACGCAGGCCGACGCCACCTTCAAGTACAGTGCCCCGTCCACCGGCGGCGGCGCCAGATTGTTGCCTGACACAACGAATTCTGTCTCGAAGCCGGGGAACAGTATTCCCACAGGCGTCACGAGGGCGCTCACTTTCCGTGTGGCGTAGCTCCCTGCTGTGAGCCCCTCCACCTGTCTCGACCCCAGCGGTCAATCTTCCGGGCGCGCGGAGAAAGTGTCACTTTCTGCAGCCGCTCTGGCGGGCAGCTTATGGGCCAAGGATACTGCACCACGTAGTAAAGCCGAGGATCGGTCAATTGCGCTTCCGGGTGGGAAACGCACCGCCGTGTAATTGGATCCGTTTGACGACATGCACAGGCGCAGCGTCCCGATCAGGTCTTGTTCGTGCTGCAGCGAAAATTCAAGCGTACCGCTCGCACCATCTAGCGCTGCAGCCACTAGTCTGCCACGCAATCGCCCAGTAAGCCAACATGTCAGGTCGCTATTTGCGCTGGAGCCTATTCGGAAGCTCGCGTCGGAGGGGTGTGCGGGTAGAAGGTTCAGGTTTCGCGCACCCCACGCCTTCGCCGCCAGCAAGGTCGCTCACTGCAGTCGATCCGTGCGCTGCACAGTCTAAACTGGACAACTTGAAGGCAAGACGTTCGGCGCCCTGAACGAGACCACTTCCCGCAAGCGTCAGAGCAAGCCTTTCAGCGCGTGCGATTGATAGAGCGTTGCCGTCGCCACTTGACGATGCCACGCTGCTGACAACCGGTGCCATGACAGAAAAGGAGGAAGTGCCCACGCGCGTCCATGTCCTTGATGGCCAGAGCTGTACGCAAACGACGGCCCCTGGATGCTCCTGCCTTAGTGTGAAGGTTGCCTGGGCTGCCTGCCCGCTGTCGTTCACCTCGTGGAAGAAGCGGGCGTCCCCACCAGAAAGCGCGACTGGGATCTCGTACAAACGTCCGCAGCCACCTCCCTCGGCCAGACCACCAGTTGCTGGGGGATGCGCTATGAGAATTCTGTCTGACGTTGTCAGGTATTCACCAGATATGGAGAGCGTCACCCCTAGGAACAGCGCTTGAGAGGTTGGCGCAAACTCCGTTGCCTGCTTCGAGGCGCCCTCACTGCAGCTGAACCACGCGAGCAACCACAGCCAAAGTAGCTGCACTGCTGCGCGCTGCAAGATACCTTCCCAGCTGCGATCCCGCACAATTGCAGCACCTGGTGCATGTGAATGTGCCATTGTTCAACCTGGAATTCGGACGTTCAGAGCCCGATTCCGGCACGCTCCAGCGGCTTTGCCTTGCCGGCGTCGATAGCTGCAGAGAAAGGTGTGCTTTTTCGACAAACGCGACCCGGCCAACGCTACTCAGCCGCTTTCCTCACAGCAGGCAGTGTTCTGCCCATGTGATGGAAAATGGGCAGTTTGAGTCAAGTCGAGACCGTAACCTGTCCGCTTGTTAGCAGAAGGTTTTGAGGCTCACGTTGAGTGAAACGTTTCAGACAACAGGCGGCTTTCTCATCGGGAATACCCGAACCGAGAACTTCCCCACCCCCCCTCGCGTCGGGTGACTTGTCGGAAACAAGACGGGTCCGGGTGGAGCCATGCTGCACTGAAGAGCGTGACTTCGGGTAGCAGTTCGATTTCGACGTGCTCTGTCTACCAGCGGGGAACCTGCTCATTTTGTGTTGGGCAGAGTCCTGTCTCGCGCACCGTCGACCATCTGGCTTTCACGAGTCAGACAATTGCGCCGGCGAATTGCTCTCTCGTGCAACTCCGCGCCCGGGGGCGGGGGCCTCCGCGCGAGCACTTTTGTGTGAGCCATGCCTCTTGACAAGAAACGGAAGCCGCATCAGGTGACTCCCAAGAAGCGGGGGGCGGCCGATCACGCGCGCATGCGCCAGTCTTGCTCAGGACGCGTCCAGCAAAATGCCTCTCCAGCTTTGCCAAGGGGCCGGAGTGTCGCACGTGAATTTCGACTGCTTTCGCGCACCCAGACGTGCATGAATCCGGCTGAGATGTTATGTGCTGGTTCTTGAACCGGAATAGCCGCCACCCAGCGGGATTTCGCTGCCTTGTGGGGGGATCCTGGTGACACGTGGGCTCTATCAGAGCCCAGAGGCCCTTCTCCTGTGAGGCTCATGCCTGGAAATTAGGTGCCGTTGTGAGCCTCAGCCCTGGTCACGCATGTGTCCGTCTGTCCCTCAGTTTTCCTTGAGAGTGCAGATATGCGTCTCGGTTCATCCACGGTCCGGAGGGGCCGCATTTTAGCTCCTGCCCTTAGCAGACGAGCCGTGAGGGCAGCCAGTTGACGCGGAAACCGTAGAAACTACCTCTTTGTGCATGCTTGCTTTCTTTCCTGATCGAAGAAAGCAATGTGCCTGCCCCAGCAATGGCACTTTACCGCGATATGTTTCTGTGTGTTGCTCCGCTGCAAATTCTCCGTTGTGGGTATCGCACTGAAGCAGCTGTGGAATCTGCAGCTAAAACCTGCGGATCGTGTTGGCCTGGATGAGCTTTGTTTCGAGATGCGGGCGTCCGGAGAGCTCTTTGCAGACTATGAGGTGACTCCCGGGGATTCCCGCGTGGCGCGTCTTGCACTGACGCGAGTTGGTAGACTGCCTGGAACAGAAAGTTTGATGTGTGTGTGTGTGTGTGTGTGTGTGTGAGAGAGAGAGAGAGAGAGAGAGAGAGAGAGAGAGAAAGCGACAGAGAGGAGAGACAGGGGGGAAATAGAGTGTGTGAGAGAGGTTTGCCCGACTAGGTGAGTGGGGACCAACTCTCTGGTGCATTTTCTGACTAAGCCTGTGAAGTGGAGCTGACGATATGCCGCACGGGGATCAGGAGTACGTAGAGGCCCTGCTAGGGTACCAGGCTCGCTCGTGGTCATGCGCGCTCACGGGCAAGGGCAAGCTCACGTGCCGCCCAACCATATCTCCTGCCCCTCCTGCCCCGTTTTCGTCATCATACCTATATCTCAGGCAATTGTCACTGTTTTGCTGCAGGTTCGAGGAGGCGCTACTGTCAGAGCGGCAGGCGCAGCGCAAGGGGGACGAAGCATTCCCAGAGATTTTCGTCGAACCGCTGTGCCGCATGGCCCACATGTCACAGGTGCGCATGGACGAGTTGATTGAGCGCGCATTCCTTCGACTGCAAGGCTTTGTTGCTGACGAAGAGGTGATGGTGAGCGCGGTCGACCATGCAATGCAAGAGCGCCCTGCGCGTGTCGTGCAAGCCGTTGGCGTCGACGAGGACTACTGGGCGGACCTGGACGCTCCCGCGCCGACCGCATATCTTGTTGAGTTCGTGGATGGGGACTTGAACACAGATTCCCTTGCGAATGGTCATCTTCCCGCGGGTGACGCCGTCAAAATGGAGAGCGGGGACGATGATCCCATGGAAGAGGACTACGATGAAGATGCGGCAAAGCTTGTGGAGGTGGATGGTGTGCGCTTGAAGCGGCCCAAGGGGCGAACCGTGTCTCGGATGACGATCAAATCGAAGCTCAAGACTATTGGCTCGCGCCAGGCATACTGGCAGGCGCCATTCCTGTGTGAGCCTGAGCTGGTTAGCCGCTTCGGGATGCAGGCTGACTTGCCTCCGCATCTCCACCGCCTCAAATTGCAACACGAGGTGCGTACAGGGAAGCTGAGCAAAGATGCCATCGAAAAGCTTGATCCATCCCTTCTCGAGGGCGCGAAGCGCAAGCGGCGCAAAGGGGGTGCTGAGGACCCTCGCAAGGCGGCGATGCAGCACCTGAAGACCTCAGTTCAGCGCAAAGCATGGGCAGTGGCGCAGCGAGTGAGCGAAGAGAGCGACAGTGTTGAAGAACCGACAGTGCAGGATGTCGCGCAAGTGCTGTACGAAACACTGGTCTCTGGGGAGTTGGGCGCCGCTCGCGAGATTGGTGTTTCCTTTCAGCAGTACCGCTATGAGGTGCACTTGCTTCTTGCGTCGATGCTTGCTGCGTGGTCGACAGCTGCACAGGACGCGCCAACCGAGGCGACAGTCAAGCCACTCCTCAACCCGCCGGTGGAAGACGCCTTACTGGCACACGATCCTGACCTCAAGACACGGCCGACTCCGGGGACATTGCTGGAGGTGCCCGACACAGAGCTTGCGTTGCCAGGAGCGCTCCTGGGGCAGGTGCTTCTCACCTGGGACTTCCTCACCCGCTTTGGCAAGACGCTGCGCCTCGCGCCTTTTGCGCTCGAGGATCTTTCAGGGGCACTTCTCTACCCAGAAGAATCGCCCCTTGCGATGGAGGTCTTCTCGGCCCTCCTTCGTTACATTCTCTCCCAGCACGAGGAGTACGTAATTGCCCAGGCAGAGGCAGCAGCCACCAAGGGCAGTGGCGCGGGAGAGGGTGGCGGGGAGACTGACGAGCAGCAATCAGCTGCTCGGCGGCGGGCGGCTGCGCAGAAGTCATGGGAGCCAGACTGGGGAGAGGACGCAGCCTGGGAAGCGCCTCTGCCGGAAAGTAGCTTGCTCGATTCCGTTCCGTGGCCAGAGGCATTAGCTTCTTTGTTTGAGGCGCTTGCAGGAAGGGGAGAAGGCGACGAGGTGCTCAAAATGGCAAACAGGCTGCGAGAGTGCGGATTTACGGGACTGGTTGTGGAGGAGCGGGTCGAGGTGCTTGCGGTGCTGTGCGACCACGCCTGCGCGACGGCAGCGATTCATGATACACTTAATCGCGCTCTTGAAGAGACGTTGGAGTTGCACAAGGAAATGCGGCAAGAGGACCAGAAGCTCAAAGAGGCAAAGCGCGAAGCAAAGCAGGAAAAGGCACAGACCAAGGAGCGGATCCGAAATGAAATCCTCGAGAAAATGGCTGAGAGCGAGGGGGGACAGACCAAGCAAAAGAGCAAAAAACAAGCGGAAGCAGCAGAAAAGGCTCTGGAAAAACAGGTGGCAGCTGCAGCCAAGGCCGCACTAGCTGCTCAGAAAGAAGAGGACTCGAAGCGAGAAGAGCGAGAACGGCAAGCACGCGAAAGCTTGCAGAAGACGCTCGAGTCCGAACTCGAGAAGCACTCATGGCGCTTGGAGCCGCTAGGGCGCGACCGGGAGCATCGTACCTACTGGCTACTGTCCAGCAAGGATCATCGCATCTTTGTGCAGGAGCAGGAGCGACCGCCTGAATTTGAGCGTCCGGCACTCGCCGGCGACGATGTAGATAGTGTCGATATCAGCAGCACGCCGGCCTCTTCGTCCCCAAAAGTTACTACCGCGACGCCCATGCCTGTAGAGGTGCAACCGCACAGTGACATGGACCCGGCCTCACACCTTCCGGCCGATGCGGGCGGAGATTCTTTTTCGACTTGGGGCGCAGCGCAGCAGCAGCCCAAGGAGTACTGGGGTTTCTACGATCGTCAGGAGCAAGTGGATGCGCTTTTGGCGTTCCTCAATCCCAACGGAAGGAGAGAAGGTGCTTTATACGAGCAGGTTTCGATGCGCTACATGAAGCTCACGGGCAATATGCGCCGACACCAGCAGGCTGCTCTCAAGGCCGACGCTGTCATGCATTCCGACGTCCGCCGCTCCATTAGGTCTGCCCCGCCAGCAAGCGCACATTGCCCAATGCTGCGTGCGGGTCGACAGGCGTGGGTGGAGGTGCATCGAGGTCACGGAGCAGCTGACCAATTGAGCACTGGCAGGGTGAAGGTTGACGCTTCCAAGAAGCAGATTCCTTTTCTCTCCTATCGCAATTCACTCAAGGAAAAGGATGGCAGGCGTTGAGGGTAGGCACGCCGCCTGGAGATTTGTCTTCCAGAAGCCAGCTAGTTTGCATAGATTGCTCGATTTTCGATGAGATTTTACACAGTGCTGGACTCGCCAACCAACGCAGACACTGCACATCATTACACGCAGCCTACCACACACGCCCGTGTGACACGCTGTCCATTCGTGCCTTCGACGCAGCTAGCGGCACTCCACCCCACGTCGAGACATCAGCTCGAGTGCCAGAGAGACCGGCAGCAACGCATGCCCCAGGGCCCGGGCCGCTTAGCCGATCTTCAGCTTGGAGCCGCCATCGATGAAGTCGTACGGAGGGATCTCGAGGTTGAGCGGGGCAGGGCCCATCCGAATACGCGCCGAGGCGTCGTAGTGCGAACCATGGCAAGGGCAAAACCAGCCACCCTTGTAGTTGCCGGCGTTGGAAATAGGAACACAGCCCAAGTGGGTGCAAACACCCAGCACCACCAGAACCTCCTCCTTGATGTAACGAGCTTTATCCGACTGGGGATCGCGGAGAGACTTCCAATCCACCTGCACGCATCGGAAGGATCAGGATGCTGCAAGGTTGCGCCACCCTCTCTGTCTTGAGTGAGCACGTCCACAGGATGAGCATCGTTAGTATGAAGCCGAGCCCTCGCTGAAGGATCCCTGCAGGACTGAGGCCATGCCTATAGAACCGGGACGAGGCGCACCGCATTGATGTCTGCCAGCTCCTCCTCGTTGCGCTTCTTGATAAAAACAGGCTTTCCGCGCCACTTCACAACGATGCAGCCGCCCTCGGGGATCCCGTCGATCGGCACCTCGATCGACGCAAGCGCAAGCACATCCGCCGAAGCGTTCATGTAGTTGACAAACTTGATGACAGCTAGGCGCGCAAGCGAAGCGTACACGAAACGCGCACCCCCGATCATGAAGTAGGTGAAGGCGCGACTGCATAAATCCCACGTCAGCATATACATATATATACATTTCATCCTACGCAAGAACAGCTCTGCCCCCGACCAAACCCTCGACCCTTGTCAACTTTCGTACTATCTTGCAGGGAGTCCCTTGAATTTGCTTGGAGCGCATGGCCCATAAGCGCCGCAGGAGTAGGAGACACAAACAGATACGAGCAACTCGCCTGCTGCTAGTCGCAGTGCAGGGTTATGGCGGGGAGTACCGAGACGGATCGCCCGGCTGGAGGCGGCCACCATTCTTCACGGCGTCCTCACCAGTGTATGGATCGATAGCTGTGAAACATAAATCCAACCATTCAGGACCCGTCGCTGGAGATTCTTTCGAATGCCCCCTTCGCATATGGAAAATTCAGACTCAAGATTCACGCGTCGGTCAACGGGTGGGGCAACACCGTATGACTCGCTGCCAGGCATGGCGCCGTTAGGTGTCTTGCTAATCACCGGCTGCACGGAGGTTGAGGACATCGACATTGCCGGCATCCGCAGCGCTGCCAACACATCGAGCAGCGTCAAGGGCTTGCGGAACGGTCGCCACGCGCAGTGATACGGGATCCTTGCACGAGAAGCCCCCGCATCCACCCCGCGATTCCTCCGGGGTCAATACACGCTGCTATAACTGTAAGAGACACAGAAATGCAACGGCAGCAACGGTGCTGAGCCCAATACGGCTGCTGAACCGGGTGCGCCCCAAGCAGACTCCGGCCTTACTTCGGCATCAGGCCGGGCATCTGCTTCACAGGGTCACTCGGAGCAACCAGCTACAGGACCTTCCAAGGCCGTCAAATTTGTCGAAAAAGTAACCGCGGCGGTGTGTTTCACCCGCACGGTGGAAACTATTGAATGCGGAACCCGGCACGCCACGCGGCCCGCCGTTCCTGCAAAAAGATTCACCAGGGCCCGGCTAGAAGGATCATGGCACGAGAGGGGTCAAACCAGCGACCGGAGCCGGAACGCAGGTGCGTGTGAGCGCCGGGGCGGCACGTGTGGCGTGCGCAGCAATGCTGGAACGCAGCATGCGGCCCAACATCTGACTGGACGACTGCATCGCGTGATGAAATCGAGACCTCGGGAGCGGCGTCAGGCAGTTAGTTGAGTGATCCGGATTTGGGCGTTACCTTAAGCGAGATCTGCACTTCAGAGAGCCCAGAAGTGGACGTCTGTGATGGTTCCAACGACACTGCCACGCCACAGCAAGGAAGCCGTCGCTCGCCGTCCCCTTGGCGGGGGCACGGCAGGAATCTCACCACGATGCCGCTCAGCGGCATGTGGTCGATCCGACTTTTCCCCGCTACCCTCGTGGCCACGCTGATCCTGGTCAGCGTGGGCTCCGTGAACGGTGGGAGCGGCGACTCAGGTCGCGACGCAGCTGCCGTGCCCGGGGGGAGTAAGACGGATATCACTGGGCTTCGCCTGGAGGATGTTGTTGGGGATTTGCGGGGCGAGTTGGACAGGAGTGCACACTCTTTGCGGATTAGTAACGTTCCTTTGCACGAGGTTGTAAAGCTTCAGGCAGAGCTCTCAAAGGGTATGAATCAAGCGACGCCGACCTCACGCCGCTGGGTTGAGGCTGGAAACCTCGCCGACTACAACGGTCTGAAGAAGGAACCGTACCTTACGGTACTTGCTTTCCGTCTCCTGCCTGCCTTGCGATGACCGCGCCCGAAGTTGATTCGAGGCTTAATTCTTGCCTGCAGATCCCAGTGGATCCTTGAAGCCTCGCGAGTGACACGGCCTTCACACAGGTTCCGATCGACGTGAACCTGGTTTTTATCGGATTCAATGGCGATGGGCACTACAAGCTGAACCTTGCGGAAGAGACACTGAAGCCATGGTTCGAACACATGGAGCACAAGATCATGCACACAGTGGTCCCGCCATCGGACGGTGCCGAGGAGTCTCCTTCTCCGAAGCCGTCCCACATTTACTACCGTTACAACCTCCACGTGCTGCCCGATCCCCGCTGTTGCTTGAGATCTGCGTGCATTTCTGTGTGGGATAGCCCGATGGGAAGAACAGGTACCAGCTGGGCCCTCGTCATTACACTGTCAAGTGAAAAATCTGCTGTGGCAGGTGTTGGAGTTGCACCCTGATGTGGACGCAATCATTGAGGCCATCGTCTGGGACAATGCGCGACCAGAGGATCCATGGTCTGACCCGGCGATCCGCTGGACGAGCCAGGATATGCACCAGGTGGACGTGACACCGATGGAAAATGCGCTGGACGACCTGTGCCAGACTCTGCGGCTCAACACCTCGTACACTCTCTTCCTGATGAATCCCAAGCTCCCCTATCCTGACTTCAACTACGGGTACCGCTTTGGTCTTTCAAACGCGGAACTTGACCGCCTGCACGAGAATGTAACACTTGTCGAGGAGCTGCACCGTCGCCCGCCTGTCCGGCCACATTTCGTGATGAGCGACGACTTGGTGCAGGATGCGCACGTTCTCGCCGGGCAGGTGCGCTCCTTTCGCGGGGCGGGCGAGGAAGAGAAACGACGCAAAATGGCTGAACAGCGCGAAAAGCTCAAGAAGCTGGTACGCGAGAAGTCGGCGGAGCCGGGCGCGCCCCAGCACCATGGGGTGCACGAGAACGCGGCCCAACGTGGAGAGAAGCCTGGTCCGCGAGGGCGCCCGAAGTACATGGATATGCGGGACCTATCGCAGTCGTGGGCGGCGCTTTATAAGCAGGGGCTTCACGATCTGAGCTACTGGCAGCGCCACCCAGCAGAGGAGACGGACGATGTGGACGAAGACGACGCTGAACAGGCGTATCTCAAAGACCTTCGCACGGTCCTCGGGCGACCTCGGGATCAGGCGCTTCCCGCGGACATGCTTTTTGAAGTGGCCGTCACACGTCTCCTGCAGGCGCCCGCAGGAAGTGGCGACAAGGAGTACATCCGTGCAGCGATCGAAGACAAGCACATGCGCGAGGACTGTCTGGTCGACAACTGGGTCGGCCGCGGCCGCTTCGCCTTTCTCGACTTCTCAGCGGGGCCGTTTGAATGGGGCCCAATCGTGGGGGGCAAGGGCGTGCGGAGCTACCGGACTGTGCCGGACATTGTGTCGCTGCAGACTGCCGCCACGGATTTTACTGCAGGCGGCGCTTGGAAGGACCCCGCGTACGTGAACCGCATGCACTCGCAGCTCAAGGAGCACGGTGTCGAGAAGCTCCAACAGGAGAAGAAGATGCTGCTCGCTTTCATCGGCCGCCACTGCGCATCTCATCCTGGGGCTGAGAATCCGCACGACGGGTCCAGCGATGCGGAGGCCACGTGCGCAGAGATGCGACACAAGCTCTCGGCCGTTGAAGCCTTCGTGCGCGCGCACACACGGATTGAAGATGAGGACGAGGCGTTGCTGAACCAGCTTTCGTTTGTGACTGGTGGGCCGCATGAGGGTGCAAATATTTCCCTCGTGCAGCATTCGATGTTCGCCCGGCTCAGCAGCATCATCGAGACGACGCAGCGCCAGCTCTTTACCCCCTCCGCGGCGGCGGCGCCAGCACCCTACAAGTCGCAGGTCTTCTTTCACGTGTACATCGTAACGAACCAGGGCACGTACAATCCGGAGGGGGCATCCGCTTTCGATTATGCAAAGTTTAAGGCCGAGTTAGAGCAGTTCCGCTTGCCGCGGCAGGGCTACCACTTCGTCCTGCACCATTATACAATGGCGGAGGACCAGGCGTTGGCCGCAGCGTATGCCAACGCGCTTCGATCGGCTGTCGTGGCGACTCTCAAGGTTGACGGACGCTTCGTTGCCACCAAGCGCATGTACCTGGACTCGCGTGTTCTGCAGCGGCATTTGCAGACGCTGCACAAGCACCTGATGGGTGCAAGTGACTTGACCGAGGCCAAGACGCCCAACAAGAAGGACGTGCCGGTCTTCATTTTCTCCATGGACTTCCCGCTGCCAGTGTTTGTTGACAAGCACTACCAGGCGCGCTCACTGGAAGATATGGTCATCGCTGTTCAGTCCGACGAGGTCGAGTGGGACTCGCACCTCGCGTGCAACGGTGCCCGCTCGCAGCCCCCCGCCTGCCTCCGCGTGCGAACCCGCCCAAATGCCGCGCGCGAGCGAGCCCTGACCGTGACGCGTGTGTGGCTGGGGGGTGTAGGCAAGCCGGTTGTGTGGAATCTGCGGAATCCAACGCGGGCAGTCCTGGCGTCAACGGTGCAGCATCTCGCGGGGGTCCTGCCGATGCACCTCAACTTCGACCAGGCACACAGCAAGGTTTCGCAGGACTGGCTGTGGTCGGTTGGCTGCTCACCGCTGGCAGCCACGTCGGGGCACGTTGCAAATTTCTCGGCGGTGCATATCGACACGGCGCACCGTCACTGGGTCGTGTCAACGCTGCATGAGGCGCTCGAGCTGCTCAATGAGGGCGTCGCCACGCTTGCTACAACTACCACTTCGCTCGACAACCGGCACGCCTCGGGCGCGGTCCCATCCGATCGCCTCGTGCAGATGCACGTCGCCGTGAGACTTTCGTGGGGCAAGGCACTCCATGAGGTGCATAGGCTGAACTACCAGGATGCCATTCCGCATGTGCACACGGCATTGAGGAACGCGCGGCATTTTCGGGACCTTGCGCAGCACTCGCAGCAGCTGCTTCTTCTCTCGGGGTGCATCCACCCGGTGCATAATCAGCCGTTCGACTGGGGAATGGTGCTCATGGTAGCAGCGTCGGTCGCGTGTGTCGCGCTGTATTACCTTGTCGTGCCAGACCGTGTTAAGCCCAAGCTCAACTGAGCGGGGCTTTCGCGAGTGAGAATCTGGCAAGGTATGTCACGAGGGGTGTGGGGGGCTGAGCGGCCGGGAGCATGAGGTAGTGAACGTTCTACTATGAGGCCTCGTGAGACCCCACAATGCATGGCACCGGCGCGGCACTACTGAGATATTGGCTGGTATTGCGACTGAAGACTGCTAGCACTGGACGGTGTTCAGGGAGATAGCAAAAGCTCATTCACAACAGCCACGAAGGCACCGCACAAACCATTTTGACCAGACGCTGTCGATCATTCGCAGTTGCTTCGCATTTCACGCCGGGCTGCCTGTGCCAAGCAATGCGCCGTGCTTCGGACTCATTGCCGGGCCCTTGCGTTCAGCGCGAATCACTGATGCTGTCGCATCAGTGATTCGCGAATGTACACGGCGTGGACAATGTCGATGGCCGCCCTCCTCACAGCAGCTTCAGACTTTTTCGTATTCTGCTGACCTGAGCAGTCATGGGCTGGGGCTGTGTAGCTTCGAGGCTTCTCCCCTCTATCTCCGTGCGGACGTCGGTAGAGCTACGAACAATGCAGGGGCTCAAACTGCCACTGCGCGGGATCCAGATTTTGATGGGGTGCCTGGTCAAAGACGAATCCGGTCAAATTTGATTCAAGCCAAAAATCTGAGAGTTTGTACCACGCAACGTTCGAAGGCTTGGGGGAAAGCAACCTCCCAGCCGAAGCCGCACGTACGGCGCCCTTGACGGGGCTAGAAGAGTGTCTTGTACCAGTGCAAGGCAAGTTGCAGGACGGAGTCCTTGGTCGAGAATTTTGGTGTGACGGTGGTTCTGCGCCGGCACACTCCTTGTCCGTAGCGCAGGCAGCGACTATGCAGCACGGAGTCCAGATGTTGTCTGGGGCGCCGCCCATGATGCCGCAACAGCTTTTTCTACACCAGGATCTGGCGCATCCACTAGCTCCGCCTCCTCGGCGGCCCGCTCCATATTTTCCAAATGGCGCTGGGCGCAACGCAAGCTACATGGTGGTCGAGGTCCCTTCAAATCGCTCGACGCCTTTCGAACCGGATATTTGTGCACTGCGTAGAATGCTTCCGCAAGTTGGGCACGCGCGGGGAATCGAGGCGAATGCAACCGCGCGGCTTGGGGCCCCGGCGCACCGTTGGTCCGAGGGTGCGCACAACTCTGACGTCCCGTCAGCATATTTGACCGTGGAGGCTGCGCCAACACCGAGAGATGAGAACAAACCCATGTGCCGGGCTCAAGGCGGAGAGCCCAAGTCATATCGTGTGCAGGAGCTTTCTCCAAACGGAGACTTCGTCCCCGTTGCGCCAATCGCGTGGAAGCCGTCTATTCCCAAAGCCGAGTGCTCGGCTCTCTCGGCGACAGCCCCGCTTGCGCTGACGCCATCGATGGGCTCAAGCAGATCGGCCCCATCGTTGTCGCCGCCATCATCATCACGGCGACTGTCGAGTGCAAATGACCTTAGGTGCATGGCGCAGGAACTCAAAAAGGCGACACAGGACGACCTCCGCGAGCGCGTCACCCAGCTCAAGCTCACTCTGGACCACTTGCTGACGCGCGAGGGCGCAGATCGCCAGGATTCGTGGGACGCAGGGTTGCTTGCGATCAAGATAGCTGATTCGCAGCGGCTCCTGGTGACGCTAGAAATGGAAGGAGCGGCGAATCTCCTCCGCAGCCGCACTTCGCTCTCCTCCCCGGACCGCCACGCTCCTCGTCCCTCGCGTCCTCGCGGTGCAACCGGCCCGTCAGCCACGTCCGGCCCGGCCCGCAGACGACAACCAGTTGTCGTCTGTACGGTGGACGCTGCTGGCAGGGCGGAGAGCGAGGACAGCACATCGAAGGAGGTGCCGGGGAGGGTCGGCTTCCGCGCGACTGTGCGTGCGGCTCTCAGCAGCGTGCTGTCAAACGTGCAGCAGTCACCGCCGGCCCAGATGGCGGACAAGGGCTGCCCGCGGACCGCATAACAGCAAGCCCGTGCACCACGCGCCTGAGTGCGCCCCCGCTGCCGGGAAATAATATGTAAGCAATGAAGACCCACATCCGGGGTGGCAAACGCGCGTGAAAGCAGGGTCAGGGCACGCGCTTTATAGCTGCGCGGACAGCCTCCAAGTCGACCAGCACAAGCTCTGCGGTGGAGTTGAGAGGTGGCCAGCCGCCCGTGATCGGCCACAGCGTGTGGCAGTCCTCAGGCCACCAGCCGAGAGCGTCAGCATTCAGGAAGGGCTCCAACGGCATGTTAAGCGGACGGAAGCGCTGGCCCTGCAACCAGGCGTTCAGGTGCAGGAGCACGTGGCACACGCGTTCAGGTATTGCAGGGGCGATTTTCACACGCGAAGGGTCGGCTTTGGACCGAGAATGTGTGTCGGGCGTCTGAGTTGGCAACGATCCCGGGGTGGCTGGTCACGAGCAGGTACTGAGCGCCACTTCGGGCGACGCGAAGGTAGAGGTCGTGCGCCTCCCGGAGCGAGAGGAGGGGAAGCAGTCCCCGCAGGACGACGAGGTGCGGTACCGCACTTTGCTGGGCGTCCTCATTTGCGTCATTCCCGACATCCCTCGCAACTTGTCCCGCAGTCTGCTGCCCACTTTGAGTCTGCCGCATGTCGATGCGCACGTCGCCCGCCTCGCCATCTTCCACACGCAGTTTCACGCCTGGCACGCCGGGCTGCGCGCGCAAACGCTGTCGCACCCCGGGCGAGGGGTCCACGGCCAGGTACTCGAGAACGGCTGGTGCGTGTTCCTCGCTGGGTCCCTTCTCTCCCAGACGCCATTCCCCATCAGACGCCTCCTCCAGCGCTGACGGGAACCACGGCAGCCACTCGAGTCCACCGCTCCCGATGTCGAGCACCGAGCGCACCCCCAGCACCCAGAAAGCGTAAGCTAGCGCCTGCGCGGGTGCAGGAGTCTTACAGCCCTTGGCCGCCGCCGCTGCCGCGTCCGAAGCTGCACGTAAATCTTCAGCGCAGCCGTCTTCCCACCCCTTCTCTGAACGCTGCACTGTTGCGTCTGTGCTGCACTGGCCTTGCTCCCCGCAACGCTGCGAAGCCTGCCCGGGGTGCCAGTATCCACCCTCAAGTCGATCGTGGTGTGTGAAGAACCACGAAGCCGTATCGCCAAGCAGCTTGCCAGCGCTGTCCAGCGCGCGCGCCTCGATCACGCTCCACCCCAATGGCAGACGGCCGGTGGCCAATGATTCGAAGGAGGGGGCGTCCCGCACCGCAAACTGCAACACGAGCGTGTTTCCATCGCCCCCTCCGTCTCCATCTCGCCAAGCAGCGGAGTGCGTTTCTTGAAAGAAGGTCGCCCCGTTGACGCTAACGACAACTTCTGCCGGAGACGCCCGGAGCGACGCGTCGCCTTTTCCACTGACCCTCACCTTCAGTACTCCGCGTTCGTGAAACTCACTATCGTCCACCAGCGAAAACATCCGTGGCCACTCGATCTCAACCTCTACCCCCGCATACGTTCCATCGTCAGCATCAACGCAGTCAATCTCACCTGGACTTGCACACTGGTCTAGGCGCATGTCCGACTCCATCTTAGCTGGACCTGACCGCCCTAGTTCGCCCCGTCTCCAGTTCGCCTCCCACTCGTCGTCCCAGTACGACTCCCAAACCCGAAAGTCGTGCAGCGCGCCGAAAAACTCGGCGCGGCCAAGTGACTTGAGAGCGCTCGCTGCCCCTGCACGGGAGCCAAGCCAGATTCCGAGCACGCCGGATTCGTCGAGAAACCAAAAATCGTTGGAACAACCCGTGAGCATTCGGTGCGTGTGCGCCTGGTGATGTGCCAGGCGCCGCAGTGCGGGCTCCCCGGGGGGCGCAGGGGGTGCAAAACTACCACGAGGGGGGCACCAGCTTGCATAGCCAATCTGAAAGGGCAGTCCCGTTCCTGACCTGAAGCACGTGAAGCGTCTCCTCTCACTCGCACGGCCTGTGAGGCAGCGCTCGACGGGCACCACATTCATGATGCTGTCGCATGACTGCCTCACCCACGAGATCTCGCTCCGCCCCGACTGGCCGGGGTATACCCTTCCTGCCCGCAACTCAAAGACACCGAGCGGGGTGAACGTCACTCCGCTGCAGGCCTGGCGGCGATTGCACTCAGCCACAGCCTCGGAAAGACGCGGGTATGCCGTTTCACACTCTTGCGCGTGTTGAGTGCGACCGATCTCCACGTCCTGCAGACACTCGTCTATGAATGTGTCGGCCATGGGTGCTGAGTAGTCGCAACCACCAGAAGTACCGCGAGTAGTGTTCTCTTGTGCGGCAGCCTTCCCCTCTAGTGTATCTTCAACTGCAACGCGCAGCACTGGAGGCAGTCCGTGCGCGAGCGAGAGTGCAAAACGAATCCAGGGGATCTCGCCTTGCGCCCCTCTCGTAGGAAGCAAAACCCGGGCCGTTGCCACAGTATGCACGAAGGGATCCCGCTGCAACAATGCCTCAAACCACACGCTGCGCAGGCCTACCTGCCCCCCTGATGCATCAGGGCTCTCTTCGAGCTCGGGGATTGCCACCATCTCGAGCCAGAATGGCAACGATTGGAGCGCCTGCCACATCACCTGCTCTCCGCACTCCGCATCCGTGCACCCCAACTTTGCGCGCCATGTGAAGGTCACTTCTCGTGCGTGATAAAGCCCTGCGAAAGGAAGTGATGCCCCGCCAGTCCCTGCAAACCATAGTTCATCGCCAACCCAGCGCGGGTAATGGCCTCGCGCGTCCTCACCGACGTCTTCAGAGGGCGTCTCCCTGTACAGCGTCCCTGTCAGGCCCTCTGGAGTTGAAGGCAGATCCAGTTCCTCTGCTCCTTGTCCAAGGCTCCACACGGCGAGTGGCCCGTCTCTATCGCCCCGCGAAGACACTGCCTTGACCTGTACCGCGGGCGGCTCAGTCAACCGCTGCGCTGCATGCCGCCTGGCAGCAGCGCAACAATCGCGGGGCTCGTGCTGCTGCTGTCCGGGCGAGGCTTGACCGGGTCACAAGTACGGCGCCTCGTGGAAGAGCGGGGCAACACGCCGGCAGCCTCGAGGGCGCAAGATATCGGGGAGGAGGCGCCGGGCGCCACCAAGGCCTCGTCTGTTCCCACCAGGCGCCCCAGTTCCTGCAAGGAAGATCCCCAGACGTGCAACACTGGCTGTTCTGCCGCCGGCAGCGGCGCCCAGCGCGCGAACCAGAGGGCCCGCATGCCCACGGGATCAAAGGATGGCCAGTGGAGGCGCTGGGGCGGCAGCACGCGAATGAGGCGCGGGTGCGCCATTGCGAGTAGCGACGGATAGTAGGATCCCAGCAGACCTGCCGGGAGCCCGCTTTTCAAGAAATCCACTGTTCTCAGCAGCACTGCGGTGCTCTGGTGGTATGTAGAGGGCTACCGCCGATTTCATGCATGGGATCAGGGCACACGGGTCGACGCAGAGGTCACGGGGCGAGGTTTCAGTACCCATCATGCCCTCGCGGAAGAGGGAATAGTGGGCCAGCCAAAGGCGCATGAAGGCCGCTTCGCGCCCTGCAAGGATTATGCCATTGCAAATGCCGCCGTTCGTCTGCGCTCCGATCGTGACGCCTGGAAACGCCAAGAGCTCTCCGAGGGGCGCGACAATCAGCGCGTCTGTATCGAGGTACACACCTCCCCAGCGACGCAGGGCGTGCAGCCGCACCACGTCCGCCTGGTGCTGCGGCCATGTAACCGCGTTCCCTATGATGGTCGTTGGTCGCGCAATGGGCAAAACCTCTGTCATCTCTCGGATCTGTCGGCACCGTTCTCCAGCAGGAATTCGATTCCAGTGCACAATCACCCGCTCCCACGCTTCGACTTGAACCGCCGCTCTCACCGCAAGAAGAAAAAGAACTGAGCAGTCTTCTCCGTGGTTTTCGGTGCGATCTGCCAAAGGCGTTTCTCCGCCGACACTTTCGTGCGCGTCTTGCTCAGGAAAGAGGTGGATGAAATGAAGAACACGAGGGACACGGCTGCCTTCGGCAACGTCTGCAGAGGTTCGCCCCTCAGAGCACGGATGATGGAAACCATAGGAAATTGCGGCCTCCTCGTAGGAATCTACGATTCGTATTGGAATCGTGTCGTAAGCGACTACCTCGTCTGAGAAACCAACGATTTCGACGACCAACGTGCGCCATCGGGTGGAATTGTCCCACGTCAGGGCGTCCCACAACATGGACGAGTCGATCAGGGCAATCTGACTTTCCGCTGAAAGCTTGCCGATGAGCAGCTGTTTGGCTCTTTGCTCTTGGAGCACAGCGTCGGTGCAAGATTGCTCCCATGACATACGCATTCTCAGATGCTTCTTTTCTGAGGCGTGCAACTGGAGATCCTCCCAAACGTCAATGCTTAGAAGGATCGGGCGGCGAACCCAGTAGGTGTCCGTATGGGCAACCGTGTTCGCCATCACAAGATTCCAGGGAACACCACTCCCGTCGAGTCTGTTCTGAACGCTGGAGCACGTATTCGCACAGAGCATGAACAGCAATGCCACTGCACAGATCCGAAGACAGCTCATCATTGCCGATGCAAGACCTCCTTCGTTGCTGCCTAACCCATCACGCTCTCAATTTTTCCGTTGCGGGCGACGACTCATTTGGCGTCGCTGTGCCCGCCGTGGCAACGGCACATCACCCCTGCTAGCGAGGGCCGGCGTTCGGGACTTTACAAATTGACTGTAAAGTTACAAGCCCAAAAACCCTAACCCGAGCGCGTCCCGTTAGTGGTGTGGGCCTGGGACCTCGTTGTTATCCGGCTTCTCTGC
>ENA-UOXV01002541-UOXV01002541.1-marine-metagenome-genome-assembly--contig:-NODE-2541-length-23730-cov-6.216727_pt1 | contig 23730 bp, 32 predicted proteins | sample MGYA00238165_ERZ766961 | MGnify/ENA primary metagenome ERZ766961 (study PRJEB28924, sample SAMN03173240) | marine metagenome | biome: Marine; feature: Water; material: Subsurface seawater | place: North...
AGGCGCGGCGACCCGGACAGAGGGCAGCGACGGTAGGGGACGCGTGGCAAGTGAGACAGGAAAGGACTACGCGTATGGTAAACGGGATGAGCGGCCGCATTGTTTACTCACTGTCACACGGCCCTCCAAAATCGCTCATTTGGAGATGTTGATTTGCTGCTGGAGGCTTACTTGTTCCAGGCAGCCTTCTCGAAGGCCCACGGGAAGGAGAAAGAGGCCTTGCCCGCAGCGCGGGAAGGGGTCTCCGGGGTCTTCTTCATGGCGTCCGAGATCTCGTCAAAGAAAGAGTGGCAGTCACCCTTGGTGTTGTCAAAGGCACCGCACTGGCCCAGGGGGTTCTCCACAACGAGCATGGACTTCGAGGAGAAGAGCACCGGCGAAGCCTCGAATCCAGTCCTGCCCCGAGTCCGAACGCGCGTCAGTTCAGCTCCACGTTCACCACAGCATACGCATTCTCAGTCGCGGGATAGGGGGTGCAGCGGAGTGTCCCAGGAGGGGCCGCACTTGTCGAAGGGGAAGAGGGACTCGATCGTCGGCACCGACTTGAGGTTGCCCCAGCCCGGAACCTGCAGCTGCTCGAACGAGTTCTTGGTGACCTGACCGTTCGAAACAGTGTACATGCCCGCCTGGGAGATCGGCTGGAAAAGCAGCGCCGAGAGCGCGAGCATCGTGGCCGCGTGCTTGCCACCGAACTTCTCGCGGTGGCCCGGAGCGCGCGGACCACCCATGCCCAGGAAGGTCTGCGATCCATCGTCAGCGGCATACGCCGCCTGACCAGCCTTGGCGAAGTCGGCGGGCACCTGCCGCACTTTCGCGTCAGCGGCCGGGAGTAAGCATGCACTCGCCTATCCTGATAAAAAGAGGGACTCGCGAGGACAACAAATGAAGGTCGGGAGCGTACGCCCGAAAAGCCAACGGTGGCCTCGGCGGCAGCAGCGCCCTTCTTGGGAGAAGCCTTCTTCGGCGCAGGTGCAGCCTTCTTGGCAGCCGGCGCAGCAGCACCGCCCTGTTTTGTGCGGCCGGGAGCACCAATCATGAAATGTTTTCCCATGGCACACTCGACAATACTGCCACTGTCCTACCGGGACTCCTACCCTTCCTGTGACCCTGGCCCACTCCCAAACTCACCTCAGCACCGATGCCCCACTGCTTCTTGTTCACCTCGAGGGCGGCCAACTTCGCCTTGGGAAGCTGCGGTTGAATCAAGTAGATCAGTGGCACTTTTCCAGGTCAGTGGCGAAGAGCACAACAGCGCCACTTTTGAGTGATCGGGTTGACATATTCCGAACCACTTGCAAGTCAGGCGCCAGCTCATCAAGGATGTGACCCAGGCTAATTGCCGTAACCATGCCACAAGTCAAACACAGAGGAGCCGCCCGCCCTCGAAAGGCCCCACTGTTTTTTGTTCTTCGCCCAGGCGTTTAGCTGCGCACCAACCCTTCTGACCCCCCAAGAACCAACTAGCTTCCCAAAAACATAAAAATTACAGGCAAAAAGTGTGTAGGCATGATTAGTTCCCCACCACCATGCCCGCCACCTGCCCAACAGAAACCCCTCCTTCTCCGGTGGTCGCATCGCGCCGCGTTCATGAGTTTGGGAGGGTCCTCACGGGCTTGCCCGACTCGGGGGGCGGCGCCTGGCCCATAGAAAGGCTACTGATACCGGCCTTCACCGGAAGACTGCGCATCACCGTTGGCGCCACAGTCAGCAACCTCCTTCGTTCCGTCATTCCGTTTGCATCACAACTAGCGAGCGAGCCTGTCCTGGGAACCGTGCTGCCCCTTGCGAATTATGCGGTGCATACACGACCAACATATGCATCGCAATGTGTGAACTGGCGGCAAGATGCCGAAATAAAAAATCTGAATCCAACCCACGTCCATTCAACCGCAAACCGAACAGCTCAGCTCCTTGGATCCGGTACGTGCGTTCCCTGGACGTCATCCAGCGCTGCCAACTCGCGTGAGCCGTGCGCCTAGGGAGGCCACATATGGGTCCCTCAGACCAAAAACGCAACGCAAAACCCGCATAACAACCCCCATCCGAGCCCAGAAGCACAACATGTTCGCCAGCTGCTCGGTCCCTCCGAGCCAAGGAAACCTCCTCTGATCTCAGCTCCCTGAGGCATTCCACGAGAAAATCCGCATAGAACCCACGTGGATGTACAGGGCAGAGGATTCTGAGGTGTTCACCGGGCCATCGGGGCCGGAGTGAAGGCAGAGGCAACGGCAGCGCCGGCGACGAGGAGGACGGTAGTGCGCATTGTGTCGACTCTTCTTGAATCTCCTGACAGGCTGAGAGAAACTTGCCACAGAAAGCTGGCAAGTACACCCCACCTACGGTAGTGATCGCTGGTCACAATACTGTACGCGGTCCGGAAGTCCGAAAATTTGGTGCGGCTCTTGGAGCCCTTGTTGCCAAGACAATTGCAGCAAACCTAGACGACCGATCCGTGTGAGACATCCCTGCGTTGAGCCATGTCGAGCCGCCACTAAGCCTTGGGGTGCGCAGACTGTTCTGACAAGGTCCTTTTGGAGCATTCGTCCGTGATTTGGAAGCGGCAGCCAAATGTCCAGCGGCCACCTCGGCCACTACACTGCTCGCAGGACGACGAGCTCCGAGGCCCTGGTCTGTGGCGGTGGACCGTCGAGTGCAGTCGAGAGATGCCGTTGTAAATGTCACTTCGCGCCCACTCCATCTGCTGAAGGGTGTGCCCCGTCTCCGGATGGTGGATGCGATGGGCCGAATCGGGGTTGGCGTCGAAGCTCCGCTGCAGTGTCTCCAATGCGGCGGAGAAAGTGGTTTTTAGCCACGGGCGTGCTCCTCAGCGCGCTGCTCCCTGGCTGCCCCGCTATCGTGGGGCCAGGACAAGTGTTGGTAACAAACAGGGCGCGGGAATGTGAATATGGCTTTCCTGTGCCTGGTCAGACTGCCGGCCGCCACGGTTGTCGCGGCGTAGAAAACGTCGTTGGCAACTGCGGTACGGAGGCGTGGGGTATCCTGAGATTGCGAGGGGGTGGCTTCTGGATCTGGGGCAACAATAAGGACGAGAGCAATTCGACCACTATGGGGCTAGAGACGCTATCAAGGAACGGGAGCAGGGTTTCCGGCATCAATATCTCTGCGTCCGAGGAAAGCAGACTGTCACAGATGCTGGCAGACGCTATTGTGATGGGAAAAGAAAACCTGCCAGGCAAGGATTCTGTCGAGAGCAGAGGTGGAAGTGTGCCTGAGGACGGGCTGGCCCCGTCGACACGAGTCAAGACTCGCACCGCCACCACCGAGGTCATGAGCGGCTCTCCTGCCCGGCAGCGCCTGGTCTCGGCCTTGGTCGGAGAGGACAGCGAGGTGGGAGCAGACGAGGATAAGGAAGCGCAGGAAGACGAGCGGGGTGAGGATGAAGAGGATGTTCTGCCGATCGACTGTCTGGTGGTAGAGCCCGATGAGCAGCACACGGCGACCATTATTTGGCTGCACGGCTATGGCGATGAGGCGGACGACTTTCGCGCTCTCCCGGAGGCGCTTGCCGTTCCATGGTGCAAGTTTGTGTTTCCCAAGGCGCCGCTGACGGCTGTGGAATCCCCGCGGGGGGATGGCGCAGTGTTGCAATTGCGATCATGGTTTGAGCACTCCCCGGAAGACCTCCGCGCAGCTGACGGCCCGTCGCCGCTTGGCGCGACTGGCCGCCGCGGTCTCGAGGCATCGGCTCGCGCGATTGTGCGTCTAGCCGAGGCTGAGATGTGCAATGGTGTGCCGTCAAAACGTATCCTGCTGGCCGGGTTTGCTCAAGGTGGTGTCGTGGCCATGCACGCGGCGCTGGCGGCGCGTGAGCGGCTCGGTGGGCTAGTGGTTCTCTCCTCGTGGCTGCCTCGCGGCCTGCGCGTCTCACCGTCTAAGGCAGCCTATCGCTTAAGGGCGCTCGTCTGCCACGGGCGTGGCGACCCATTGGTGCCTGTAAGGCTAGCCAGAGCGGCATTCCAGAGCCTGCTGTCGTTGGGAGTGCAAGCTGAGTTCCGCGAGTACACGCTGATGGCGCACGACTTCTGTTCGCCGGAGCTCACTGACGTCAAGCACTTTGTGCTCTCACAAGCGCCGCGTGTACAGCGGCTCCTAACTACGAAGGCGAATCCCGCAGCACGGGAGGGGTGGTGTAGGCGGCGAGTGGACGGGGGCATCCCAAAGATGCGGTCGTGGCTGGCACGTTACCTCGTTCTCCGCGACAACGTGCTGTTGCTCTACGGTGCAGACCCGTCGCAAGCGGGCGAGTCGCGCGCGCTAGAGGACAAAGACCTTGACTGGACCGAGGCTGTTGCATCAGACAAGAAAACGGCGGGCTGCTCCATCGAGCTTCGCGACTCAAATGACCAGACCTCCTCGTTTTACCACTTCCCTTCTCGCTCGGAGCGTGATCAGTGGCTCGATGCGATCGCCTTGTCCAAGAAATGGCAGAAGGAAGAGAGCGAGCGTCACCAGCGTGTGACCCTCGCTAATGCTGGTGCTGGGGGGCCGCACACCCGCGGGCTCTCTGGCAACCGCCGGGTTTCTGGAGATCGCGGCCTCCTTCGCCAAGAAAAGCCCACTTGGCTGGGCGCGCTCCGTGGGCCCGCACCCCCACCCCCTGCAGCCTACGGCGGGTCGCGACCTGACCCGCGCCCGCTGCCACCCCCGCGCAAGGCCATCTGGGAAAACCTCGTTTTTTCTGGTGGCGGCATCAAGGTTCCCCGATTCCACACACCCCATGCTCGCCCGCCGCGGGGGGCGCCGCCCTGGCTTCTGCCCTGGCCATTGTGCGCCTGCACTGATGGCAAAGCGCACGGACAGGTTCTGGCCTTTCCTGCTGCTCTTGCCGCGATCGCAGATTACTACGGCGAGCAGGGGCGGAACCTACGATGGGTGAAGCGCGTTGCGGGCGTTTCGGGGGGGACGATCATCGCAACAGCGATAGCTTGTGGGTGTTCGGTAGACGACATCATGGACACAGCGAAGGTGTTTGATTTGACAGAAATTCAGGACACGATCCAAAACGCCGGGACACTGCAGACGATGCGGAGGCTGTTGTCAACGTATGGGGTGATGGATGGCAACGTTTTGGCCCAAAAGGTGGAGCAAATGATCTACACGCACACTGGTTTGAAGGGCGCGACCTTCCAGCAGCTGTACGACCACACGGGAATCCTGCTTAAGATCTTTGCCACATCTCTTCGCAACGGCCAGCTCTTTGAGTTTTCGGCTCTTCGTACGCCTAATGACCAGGTGGCAATGGCCGCGCGCTGCTCTATGGCTGTGCCTTTCTTGTTCGACGCTGTCCCCACGGCCGAGGGCGACCTCCTTGTCGACGGCGCCATGATCGACAACTGCCCGGTCGCCTGTTTCGACGGCCTTGACGACCCCCCTCTGCCCTTTCGGGCGCATTGTCGCGCGCGTCCAACTCGTCCGAATCCGCGCACTCTTGCGTTTTGGATTGCAGCGCGGTCCAGCCCGCAGCAGGCCGCACCGAGGTCGGTGCGAGCGTTCTGCCTGCGACTCGTCGATCTTGTACTATTCATGCAGCAGAAGCAACAAAAGTCGTTTTTCCATGGCGACGAGCGCGTGGTCTGGGTGCAATCGCCGGATATTTCCATCTCAACTTTTAAAATTGACGCTGCCGAGGAGCAACTTCTCCTGCGCTGCGGGAGGAATTCCGCCCGCCATTTCATGCACCACCCTGGTGAGGTCACGCCCTACCATGACGATCCGCCCAGCGAAATACCTCCGCCCCGTGGGCTACTACATCTACTCACGCGTGCCGTGTCATCTGCGGAACACTCCATCTTCGACAAGTGGCGCAGCCAACAGCATCAGGAGAGTGCCATCGACCGATTCATACGATACTGGCTATCGGTCCGCCAGCGCTCTCAAGCGCTGCTTCCGCCACTTGAAAGCCCAGAGGCTGGCCCCGATACTTCTCGAGCACACCGTCTCTCCCAGCGCTGAGGCATCAAATTCTGTTGAGGCACAATATCTGTTCGGAAGGACGGTTCTGCAGGAGGGTGCGGACGTTGTGTGCGGCGGCCCCCCGGAGCGCCTTTTGACGAAGCCGAACAGCGTTCAGTCATACAGACACATCTCAGAGAACCCAAAACAATCGAATCCAGCCTACTCCGACCAACACAGGGGAAAGTGATGAACGATTCTCCTTACTTCGTTGCCCACCGCTCTGGCACCTGCTGCCCCTTGCTGGACCACTCCATAGTCGTCGCTGGCCGACTTGGGCCCCAGCAGCTACCCTACCTAATGTTGAAGTGTAGCCTCGGCAGCTTCGTCATCTGGCTCGGGAGGCTGTAGATATTTTGCTGCGAGGAGCACGGCGAGATGCTTGAGCCTGCGGCTGAGCCCCTCGCCTGGCGCAAACTTGGCCACGACCACTCCAAGAAAGAGCCAGCGCGGAGGTACAAGCAGAAGAAAGCTTCCCGCTGACGCGAGAAGGACGAGATAGTTCAATGTGCAGCGCGGATGCTCCCAGGAATGAAGGACAGTCAGCCACGTTAGCAAACGATTCACCTGCTGCACCGTGTTCTGCAGTTGTGACAGCTTCTGCGTTTTCTCGCGACCCACCTGCAAGCCGACCTGTAATGCCTCTTCAACCTGCCCGAGATTATCTGCCAACAATCGCCCAACTGATTTTCGCATAGCTGACACACGTCCGACTGAAGACTCTATCGCTGAGAGCCAGCCTCCTGTACGCGATAATTCTGGTGTCTGGGCCACTCTTCCTGCCCCAACGCCTTCCTCCCATAGATGTTCTTCCCTGCTCTCCTCGCTCTCCTCGCACACGCTCTCATCATACTGTTGGTCGTACCCACGACCTTCAGAGCTCCCGATTCTGCGCCCACACGATTGGTTCAGCGGCGCGCACGCGCCGGGAGGACGCGCCCTGGAGATGCTAGATGTCCGCAGAGTCTCCACTTTCAAAGGCAAGGAGCGGACAGTCAGTACCGATGTGCGGCAAGTTCAGGCTGAGGCGAAGCAGAAAGGCTTATTGGCTCTGGAAGGTCAATCAGTCGTCGTGCGGAACCTGAATAAAGCATACAGTGACCTTTGGGTGTTTGAACCTCTTCTCAAAAGGCATGAACACTTCTAGTACAGCCTCCCTGCCAAAGGACGGCCCTTACCTTTCCGTTCGCGCAAACCGGCAGCCGAAATGCACCGTGCGGCTGCACCGCTTTTCAAGCTTTCAGAACGGAGGCCAGCTATGGAAGGCGGTGCATCTTCGTCCACATCACCTTGGCTGCACTCGTCGCTCCCCGTGCATTGCTCTGCCGGGGAAGAATCGGCCACCTTGTGCTTACCATTCTCCTTACAGTCCGGTGAGAAGCGTAAATGCTGCTGCGCCTGTACATTATTCCATTTCGAAGGCAGTGGCTGCATTTGCGGCTGCGGTGGGCCGAAATGTGCCTCGAGGCGAGCTGCGCCCTCAAGTGCACGCTGGATGACTGGCCGGGTGTGTATCAGCAAGCCAAGTAGTGTCGAGCGCGCCGTGATCAGGAGGATCGTGCCCGGCAGGAGGAGGTACATTGCGTCGTGGTAAACCACGAGCAAGCACGCACCCAATGCCAACGCAGACGCTAACGGTTGTTTCCAATTTGTCAGGTCGTCGATCGTCGAGAGGGTGGAAAGAAGTCCCGCCGAAAGACTTTCGAGCTTCTCGAGGTTCTCATTGAGCGTCTTGAAGTTGAAAACATCGATCGTCTGCCCTTCTTCTTGGTCATGCCAGTATCGCTCGGCAGCCCCAAAAGTTTCGTACAATTCTTTGACAGCTTCGGCAGCGCTCTCAGAGTCGGAGCGCTCACCATGCGAACTGTTCTCTCCAGCAAAACTGGAGAAACCATTGGTGGAAGTGCCTGGCGGGGATGTTGCTCCACTCGGAGCTGGCGAGGCGCGGGCGCGAGTGCAAAGAAGGAGGGCATCGACATCACGCCCTGTCAGGGCCTTAAGAGCGCGCTCTCGCAGAAGATTTTCAGCAGCAAACGCGGGGAGCCACGGAACGGAGGGTGAGGTCTCAAAGATGTCAAGCATTTGGTCCTCCTTGAGACGGCGGGCCATCTTTTGTGCTGAGACTAGCTCGTGCAATGCACGAAGCCACTGAGCTGTGAGCACTCCCGACAATTCGACAAACTGAAACTTGGCCTGGCCCCCACCTTGCCACTTGATGCTGATCGCGGCGAGGCCCGAGTCTACCGCCTCCTCTGCTGCGCTTGCGTCTAGGATCGAGTCGTCACTGCCTGCAGACTGGACCGAGTGCACGCTTACTGCGTCGCTTAAATCGCCGTTCCGCGACGATGAACGGCCAGCTCCGCTGCCTCCGGTGGACGGCAACGAGCGGCTATCCTCCCCAGCAGGCGCACGAACAGACCAGCCCGCCAGGCGAGCAAGGTTGCGAACGAGTGGGAAGCGCGAATTGGAGAAGAGATGCTTTCCTGGGAGGTGCGCGAGGATCATACGTGCATGACGCAACTCGACCGGTACTCGAGTAATGGACGTGACCTGCCCCAGAGAAATGACGCGGCGGTTGTGCAGCACGGGGTCCTGGAAGACGAGATGGTCGGCAGAGAGGTATAGCGCACCCACAGCCGGAGGAAATTGTGTGCAGTCCGCTGCGAAGGGCGTGTGCTGCACGCACTTTTCTGCGGGGAGGAGACGGCAGGCCGTCTTGATTGAACCCCACTGCTCGGCGCAGGAACTTTCAAACTCGACCTTGCAGAGAGCGTCAACGTACTCTTCGAAGCGCTGGAACGACAGCATTCCTTCTCCCTTTGCTCCACTTTTCCCGGTGTTAGAGCGGGTCAGCTCCTGCAGCACGATTGCAGCCACTGCACGCGACCCCGCTAGTGGGTGCACCAGCGGGGCAAATTGCATCCAGGCCTCGCGCGAACGCTCAGATACGTGGCCTTCCATGAGCGCGGCAACGTCCATGAGTTCAAAGAACGCGCGAGGACACAGGCGCAGGAGGTCTGGAACTTCACGCGTCGCACGGTGCAAGAGGTATTCGTCGAAGCCCAGGGAACGTCGCCGCGTGTCTCGCGGCTGAGTAGTGACAAAGTCGTCCACCATCACCTGGCAAAGACGATCGGTGGCGCTAGATGAGCGCCACCGTAGAGAAGAGTAGATTCCGGCACGCTACGCTGTTTCGAACCAGCGTGGCTCGAACAGACACGTGGTAGGGTGGTCCAGGGATATACTGATAGAGGCTGGTCGAGGAGCTCTACTATCTGCTCCACCGCAGCAAACTGCCCCCACCTGGCGCCGCTCCGGGTTGGTTCAGCAGCTACGCGGAAGCCATTCAATCCTCTCATGCGAGTTTATGGACCCGTTGCCTCGGACCGCACAACATTTGTCTCGCGACCTCTTGGGATATTGACTCACCATGAACGCAGGTGTTCTTTCCTCGAGTGCCTTGAGGTAATCCCTTCCATTAGCTCCCAGTTTCTCGAGAGATTCCTCTAGGTCGCTGCACTATTCGCACCTTGCGCGGGAGCCGGCCAACCACAGAGTCGACTGGTAAGAATGTTCTGTTTTGAATCAGACAATGCGCTGGCACACAATTTGTAGCAGTCTTCAGCGCACTCTCGGCCCTGATATCTGTTGCGCCCCACGATTTGACGAACCTGAAGGCCTGGGTGGTGCGCTCCACACCTGGACTCTCCCACGCGCAGCGACCAGACAAAATCCTTCGAGCTAGATCCCCCGGCGCTCGCGACGATTGTTGGATCACGCTCACACTCACGCCGCGATTTTCCCCCGGGCACCCGATCACCCGTCCCCAGCACCTTGCACCTGGGAAGCTGAAGCAGTTCGGTGAAACCAGATACACTCTTGCAACAGGCGGCGTGCGGCCGACTCGCCCAGGGGAATATTTGCCCCTGACAAGTCGGCCGAGGCGCTCCACGAGCGGGCTGCCGCGCGTTGCAAGCACGCCCCAGCTCGCTCTGCTAAGAAGACAACTCCCGGTAAAACCTTTTGCCAGGGTGATCGTCATATGTTCCTATGGGGCCACCTACGGATCGTTTTGTGTGCTGAGTCACTCGTCGGGAGTCAGGGGCTGGTGTGGACGGGATGAACGGGGGGGGCGGTTCGGTCCTACAGGGGCTCAGGGTACCTTTGGCCGATTCACGGGCGGCTGCAGCTCGGAAGCGCCAGCAGCTTCTATGCTGTGTCCTGATTATGGTAGTTCTACCTTCTGGAATCCTATCCGCGGAGAGGGGTGAGCTTCCGCGTTTGACCGTCTACACGTGGTACTGAACACGGTTTCTGACTGGTACAGGTGGTGGTAGTGATCACGGCAGCAGGGGTTCTCTTCGAACGCGACAGCAGGCTGGCGTCGCAGATCGACGGCGCATTCCCCGACGGCGGCGCCAGTGGCCCGACAGATGACTCGTCAGCGAGCCAGCTCGCTGCAAAGCTCGCCGCGCGCCACTTCCCAGATCAGGTGAATGTATTTTGCGGGCGTTTGCGACTCAAGCGACAAGTGGCTGCTACAGAGCTGCTGGCCCTACTTTCTGCTCAGCAGGATCTGACGCAGGTGTGCTTCCTCAGGTGCTCAACTCGATGGACCTGACCGCCGACCCGTGCAGCGACTTCTACCAGTACGCTTGCGGGACTTTCTTGGACGTCACTGAGGTTGAAGAGGACCAGAACGAGTGGGCACTGTCGTGGTCGGGCGTTAACGCCAGGAACAGCGAGCTCCTGAGGGAGGTGGTCGAGACCGACCGGGGGATAGCCGGCGACTTTTACCGCTCATGCCTGAATATGACGCGTATCAACGAACTTGGCACGGAACCTCTGAAGCCGTTCTTGGCGGCTGTAGAGACCCTGCGAGGCTGCACCGAGGCCTTGAAACTGCCTTTCGCGTCAGTGCACAAACGAACGTGCGGTGTTGACACGCTTTTGCCGCTCGTGGTCAAATGGCAGATGATTGACATCAAAGTCTTCTTCGACTGGTCGATTGAGGTGAATCCGCATGACCCAACGCAGTACGCAGTATCGTTGATGCAAGACGGGATCACCTTGCCGGACCCCAAGTGGTACTACTCGGGGACGCACGAGGCGAACCTCAAGCTCAAGGGACTGGAGGAGGTGGCGACCAAGGTCTTTCGATTGTGCGGTGAAGACGAGGCAACTGCGCTTGAGAACGCGCACAATGCGGTGGCCTTCGAACGCGAGCTTGCAAAACTTTTTCGCTCGGCTGCGCATGAGCGTGTGCAGCAGCAGACGGTCTTCACGCTGGCGCAGGCCGACCAGCTCGCGCCCAACTTCGGCATTTCTCGCGTTCTGAAGGTCACTTACAGCGCCCATACTCTGCGTGCACATCTGCATGCCACTTCAGTGTGGCGTGATAGCTCGTTACGAGGGCTGACGGGGCACACGGGCTGCGCAGGCGCTCGCAGGGGAGTTCGACAATCTGCTTGAGGAGGCGACAGTCCTGATCCGCAACCCCGCGTACTTCAAGGAAGCGAGTGCGCTGCTCGCGCGGACGCCGGCCTCGCACCTCCGCGCATACATGCGGTTCCGCGTGGCATTCATCCTCGGAGCTGACATGGGTGATGAGTTTCTCGATATTGGCCAAGAGCTGCAGAAGGTGGTGGTTGGGCAAGAGACGCGTGTTCCGCGCTGGTACAAGTGCTACAAGTCTGTCTCCAATGCGCTGCCTGATTATGTGGGTAAGATCTTCGTGCAGCGCTACTTCTCAATGGACATACTGACCCAAGCCCAAGACATGTTGCACCGAATCCGTGACCAGTTCCAGGATGATCTCCTTACTGTGCCTTGGATGGAAGAACGAACGCGTTCCGAAGCAACGTACAAGCTTGGAGGCATGTTCTTTTCAGTAGGCTTTCCGTCGACGTGGGCAGACTACTCGGGGCTGCATCTGAGAGGAGATTTTGTCGAGGACGGCGACCGCCTCTACAAGTGGTACATCCACCATGCCTTCGCGCGCCTCGCACGCGCAGTAGAGCGTACCCGGTGGGGCACGGTGTCACCCGCACTGGTTGATGCATTCTACTCATACGACAAGAACGGCATCTTTGTGCCAGCGGGCATTCTTCAGAAACCTTTTTTCTCGACTACTTACCGTGACGCGCGCAACTATGGAGCGATCGGAACTATTCTCGGGCACGAAATGACACACGGCTTCGACGACCAGGGCCGACGCTTCAATCCGGAGGGCCGTCTGGGACAGTGGTGGTCTCCGGAGGACCGCACAGCCTTCAAGGACCGCGCGCGGTGTGTCGAAAAGCTGTATGCAGGGTACGAGGTGGGGGGGCGGAAGGTTAATGGTCAGCTCACTCTTGCGGAGAACATCGCCGACATTGGGGGTGTCAAGCTTGCGTACCGCGCGATGGAGCGGCTTATGCAAGAAAAGGAGGGCGCAGGCGCGCCGAGTGCGACAGATCGGCAACTCTTCTTCGTAGCCCAAGCGCAAAATTGGTGCTCAAAGGAGCGTCCAGCGGCCGCGGCCCTGGAGCTGCTGACTGATGTGCACGCCCCCGACAAGTGGCGTGTCAATGGGCCCCTTTCACAGGTGCAAGAGTTTGCCCAAGTCTTCCAGTGCCCCTCCGGATCGCCCATGAACCCCTTGGAGCGTTGCCACGTGTGGTAAGCACGGCGCGGCTGGGTGTTCGCGGTTGCTGGCAAGCCATGGATCGTGAGGCGATGTGTGTTGTACATTCTATAAAACAGACAATTGGCGGCCTGAGAACCGCTGCACCAGCGGGGTTTGTAAGATGAGCTCAGGTAGCGCTGGCCAGGCTAGTCCTGGGTGCTGCGTCCCATGCGGCGTAGTCAACAGTAAGCTCCTCGCCCGCGCGGATATCGCGGACTGTCACAAGCGAGTACCAGTGACAACCCACAACACGCCGTGGCGCCATATTTGCGAGTGAGCCTTGTGCATGGTTTAGGAAGAATGACAGGTGCAGTGCGTTTGGCCCTCCCGCCGCGACTCCCATCTGCCTCGCAGAAAGCTCTAGGTCGCAGCTCTGAGGAGAAGCAGCAGGCGGAACGCAGTCGAAGAAAGCAAAAAATGCCGTAAGCAGGCCCAAAACCGCTGTTGCGTCAGGGCAGCCAACGAGGTCGTCAGCGCGCGGGAAATTTCGCCGAGAAGCAGCAATATCGGTGGAGAGGGCAAGACCAGGATGCAGGCGCTCCTCAAGTTCCTCAGCAGATAAGATTATTGCATCGCCCTCGCCCTCCTGCTCAGTACGTTTGACTCACTATGTATGCCTCTGGACTGACACTGCTGCCGGAAATGGGTCGGGCCTTCTCTCCACATTCTGGGGTTGCCGTGGATGTGGTCGCGATCTTGAATGGGTTCGTCCCCTGCATTAGCGTCAATTGCTCATTATCAGGGAGAAACTACTAGGCAAGTAGATTGGGGACGCGATCGGCCATGGAGCTACGCTGCGCGTGTTGGCAAGACATGTTTTGGGAAAGCACTTCTGGAATGTCGCGCACGGCCACAAGTCCAACGCCGTGCAGCGCTGAGGGCGCAACCCGCACCCAAACGTCTTTCTCCAAATTCTCAAGCAGCGCTGCCCGCAAAGCGTTCCTGTCGGCCTCGCGTGCGATGTCTAGAGAGATGTGATTCCGTCCCCATAATATTTCTGCCATAGAGTGTAGTGGCTGCGCATTATCCACCCATGAAATCGCCACAGCGATCGCGATCACGATCATTGCGGTGAGGCGAAAACATGAAGGGAAGGAAGATGCGAGCAACGCGAATGCGCCTCCCGCGAGCATATAAATTCCTGCGCCAGGCTCTCTCCCGCAGGCCTGGGCGTACTGTAAGCCTTCAGCCATACCTACAGGAATTCCTTGTTGCAGGAATATTTTGTCATTCCAGTATTTTAAAAATCTGGGCTTCAAAGACTTCGTTCCTACGCTCGACTTCACCACGGTACGCAGGAGGCTCGGGGCGCTCGCTTACGACGAGGGGGCGCTCCACTCGGCATTCGACACGAAAGTTCGCAAACATCACGCCTAGCTCACTGGTCCGCAACAGAACTACACCTTCACGCTGGTGGTCACGGACACATCTGGGGCGATCCATCCCGAAGCGTACAAACTGCTGTACCTCCTCGCCTGGCTCAAGACAGAAGCGACCCGCAGCCGGGCTTTAACCAACTCACGGTCCATGGCCAAGACGCCCGAGTAACAAAGCGGCGCGCTCTTTGCTCGACTCAGGATGGAACTGACGTTGACTAGCCTTTGTGCCTCGGACACCAGCCTCGCCGAGAAGCATTGGGCCACGCCCTTTACTTCCTCGCATCCGGCGGCCTCACGGAAGTTGGCCTACCGCGAAATTGCTAGCGTTTCCTACGTGAGCGTTTCCAGGTGGAAAATTCGTCGGGCCACTGCCACACCCTTTTCGTGCAAAGGGCTCCGCCTGGTGTTTGGCCAGAAAACACATCACCTGATGCCCACATGATCTGACACAGATCGGGAAAATCCCTCGACAATTACAAGACCCTTTTTGTTCCAGTCGAACAGTTCGACTCTTGTCTTTACTTCCAATGCTTAGGATGCGACAGGCTAACTTCAATGAAGCACACACCTAATCTACAAGTTGCTGAAGCGCAACTAGCACTCGTTTCTAAATCCCAAAGTAAACACACGGCGCCGTGTTGCAGGAGTCCCGACCTCATGGTCGTCTGACTACTGCACCAACACGCAATAAAAAGCTTTTCCTACGTGAACGGGCAACCGATTTCCCCGCCACACCAACCAATAAGTTTCTCTCTAAAATTCCATTGTTTCGCGTGTACCATGCAAACCTGTAGTGTCCTGTATCCTTTCGTGCTCCGTATCAGGCAATTTTTGCCACGTTGCTGATCGTCCAGCCGACCGACCTGCTTACGCGGACTCTCGATCGAGCGATTGATATCACCAACCTGAACCCCGTCATTTACAGAACCTGCGTCCCCACGAAGTTGTCAAAGCGGGAAACACAAGCGAGGACGCATTCGGAAAGAACAAGGACCTCTGAGCGGTGGTGCGCGATTGAGTGCTGTGCAAGGATTGCCGGGCCAGCTGCCATCGCCTCTTCGCGCCGCAGCACCACCGTCTGCGTGTGAGACAGTTGGAAAACCTGCAAGAGCGCACAGCTCGGCAGTGTCAAAAGAGGCCGGAACCAACCAGCGTGCCTGCCCGGAAATGTGGGCAATGAACCAAAAATTCGTCTGTGCATCCTTCGATGAGTTCTTGAAGGTGCTTTAGATTGAGCACCCGTTCGCCATTGAACGCCTCTAATCTGATGTTGCGGATACCATCGTATCCGGAGCAGATTTCCGACGCAAGAATCTGCGGGGCAGCGTGTGTGAGGTTCTCAAATTTTAGGACGCAACTCTATTCCCGCAGAGATGTAGACCTGTGAGAAGATTACAACTTCCTCCCCTTCTCGACTCCGAAAGCGCTCGTCAATGGCTCCCAGCAGCACATTTGGAGCTTTCTCGTAATAGCGTTTGCCAAACTCATGCAGCATGTATGTGAGAGTGAGCGGTACAAAAACCATCCCCCCGCAGATGTAGTAGCGCGGCAGCTCGTCATACACGCACTCAGGCACAAGATACTTGGGCGACTGCAGTACCACTGTGCGCTTTGTCACCTTCCGATCGCGCAGAATGGTGATTTCACAGGGATCGCCAACGTGCTTCTGCAAGATCAGGTGAGCGAAGGGGAGGCGCTCCATGACGCGGAACTGGATGGTGCTGTCGTCGGCGATCGAAACGCCGTCGACTGCCAGTAGCGTGTCTCCGGCCTGCAGCACCTCAGGATCGTGCCGCGTCTTATCTACCTTACAAACTACAACACCAGAACGAGCGAGGCCCTCAGGGAGCTCGCAGCTGTCGATACCCACGTAAGCACGGAGGTGGCAGTTTTCCAGCGGTGACCAGGTGACCCCGAGCGTTACGAAGCCAGAGTACACGCCATTGCGCTCGATGTCGGAAAGAAAGTGGTGGACGACTGAGGACGGGATGATATAGCCAACATTTTCTGCATCCTCCCGCCCTTGGAAGGCAACCCCGATCACTTTGCTCGAGTCGTCACACAGCGCGGGCCCGCCGGAGTTCCCTGCGTTCACTGCCGCATCGATCTGCACGCAAAGTAAAGAAAATCCCGAATGCGCGTATTCGTGCACGTCCACGCGCGAGACGACGCCGGCCGTTACGCAGAGGTTATCGCCTCCTGTCGGGAAGCCAACAACAACTACACTCATTTGCAGCTCGGGAACCTGCCCGAACTCGAGCGCCACTGTCCCGACCCAGAAGTCATCATCCTCGACCGAGATCAGTGCCAGGTCACACTCGTGTCCCACCGCAACTACGGTCGCAGGATATTTTTTGGGGATGCCGTGGCGCTGCACGATCACCCAGTTTTGGTTCGCGACGTTGTGCGCATTGGTCAAAATGCGGCGACCCGAGATGATGAAACCACTGCCGGTCCCCTGCGGCAGCGCCAGCACCGTGCGGTCAGCGCGTGTACATAGACATAGAAGCTGACTCGGGCCTGTAACTGGGTGCGCTCCCACCTGACGCTGTCGCCGCATCTGCCAAGGCTGCGAGAAGTGTGGCTCTGTGGTCCATGCGAAGACTTTGACGACTGAAGCGAATCCAGCCTGTGAAGGTCGAGGAACAGCATCAGCATCCGGTCGCCACCCAGCACCCGCACTTTTCCTGTAACGCAAAACGCTAACAGCCCAGAATCTACATCCTGCTCGCTCTCGCGTGACGCACCTGCAGCGCGGCCGTGGGAGCCTCGAACGCCCTTTCTTTCTCCAACATCGCTGAGTACGATCTGCTCTGCCGCATAGGTAGCGTCGCCGCATTGGTTGTGGATGCTACGGATTGAATATTCGTTGAACCCTCGTCCATGGGCGTGAAAGACGCTGTTTGTTTCACGTCGCCGCAGGTGACATCGCTGCCATCTGCTGGCGTTTCCCCCAACGCCCTGTCATCGGAGGCAACTTTCTTCGACGGTTGTGCAAACTCAGTCATGGTCTCGTCCCCGATATCACCAGCACCTCGCAGTGTCAGCCGTTCATTCCAATGCCAGCGGCCCGCTGCTGCCGCCTTGTGTAAAGGCGCTCGCCTAGCCGTCATGCCGTGTGATCCCAGCCGGTCGAGTTCGAATCGTACAGGAGCAGCACCACACCAGCCGCCAGCTGTCGCACCATGGTGCCCGGCCAGAACCACAATAGCGAGGAGGGCGAAAAGTTGCGGCATGTCTCTCCCGTGCCGCGTGCAGCGTGCCGCCCTCTAACCCAAACGAGCCCGAACAGGTTGACTAAACGACGACTGGTCAAGTTTTTGTACTTTGTGAACGAAGTGATGTACTTTGTGAACGAAGGATCATGGAACCTTCCCCTGCGCTCTTGTACCAAAGTTGTGGTGGGAGCGGCTGTGGTGGGTGGCCTTGCGCTTGGCGTAATGGCAAGCTCCCGCCCATGCAGCCGATGAAAGCATCACGCGCTTATACTTTCAGTCACGGCAAATTATTTCGCTGTACACGCTGGTCTGGGCACCTACGTCAGGCTCTGTTCCCTTCCCGCTGCGTGGATCGCCACTGAATTTACACGCGTGTCAGGAAGAGCCGAATTCTGTCCAGGGCACGGAGAAGCAACACAGGCACAATCGTCCGCGAAGAGAAACGCACAATCGCAGTAGAGTTCTTGAAGCCCTGCTGGCACGACCTCGTGCGCTGCGTGACACAAGAGGGCGCATTGTTCGCACAGCAAGTGTTTGCCAGTGATAAGGCACGTGCGGCACTGGTAGGCCTTTTGAAGCGCAAAGGTTGCCCCCTGCGAAGTCCCCAGAGCGCAGTTGTCAGCCGACAAGCTCGCAGGGCTCCTGGTTTGACGCAGGCAGGGGTAGGACAAATCCCCTGACGATCACGCCTCGGACACAGAAATGTGAGCGGGGGATGTACAGTGCGCCTGAGAGAGCATTGGGGAGTGGGACGATTTGCAAGATCTGAAGACGAAAGCACCGAGAAGACAGATGGATGCGTCAAGCTGGGGTCGAGAGATGTAAATTTTGCGCGCTTCTTGCCGTTGAACGCCTGCACGAGGGCAAGGAGTGAAGGAATCAGATTTGTCGCGAAAGAGCGACTTGCATCACCCAATCATCCCGGAGGCAATCGCGGGTCTGGGGCACGGGCGTGGATCGAGGACCGCAAGCGAGGGGAAGAGAGCACGGGCGGAGGGAATTGAAAGGTCGCAGTCACGGACGTCGAGGTCGACGAGCGAATGATGTGCGTCTGCGAATGCCCGCATCCCATTTGATGAAATACCCAACGTCGCTTGTCCGTCTCGCCGCAGGAGGTTGCCCCGGAGGCGAAGCACCAGAAGGCCCGGGATTCCACGAGCCACTGCCTCAAGCGTACGATCCGAGACACAAGACCATGAAAGCGACAGTGCGCGAAGGTGCGGGAGCGATGCCAGCGCTGCTGCCCCCTCGTCGTTAACTAGATTTGCAGAAATGTCCACTGCACGCAAGTTAGGGCACCGCCGCGCAATGTCCCGCACCTGGTGAAACGCGACACTCAAGCATTGAAGGGAAGCTACGGTTAGTAGTCTCGAGCGGTAGCGCGGGAAATACGGGACGCTTGTTGCTCACCCCAGCATCACGAATTCTGCAAGCGGCAACGGAGAGGCTTCGCAAACTCGATGGCAAGAACTGCATTGCCTCGTCGTCTGGATACATAGGTGGAAAGAGCATCAGGGACAGTACGAATGAAATTGAAATTCCTAAAAGAGGAATTTGTGCGTCGCACCCAGGCGCGAGATGCCCAGAAGGTCCAGGGCGGTGAGCTGCGTACAACTCTGCGGGAAACGGCGGCCTCGCCCTGATAAGCAAGACAGTGGGGGCAGCGGGAAACCATGGAAGCGGAAAGCTTTACCTCAAGGACAGCAGATACACCTCGGGACGTGAAGTTATCTGAAAGCGATATGTCGAGCGACAAAACCGACTTACACGCCCTGCCAGGTTTAGCGCGGGTTAGGCGAAGAGGCATGAGAGCGGATGAAAGGGTTAAATGGTCGATGCACCGAGAGATATAGTGAAGCGACACATCATGCAATGCCTCGCAGCTGGAGAGCTCGAGCGACAACTGCGAGCATGAAAGGATGAAGGGAAGCACTCAGGCTGTGTACGGTGTCCTGCTATGAGGCACGCGTACACAATGCTTCATGGGGCACCATTCACGTTCTCACCAGGCGTCCCGAGCCAACCCCGCAGAGTGTAAAAGGATCAGTGCTACCTGGGCAGTGCAATGAAAAGTTGATCAAGATAAAACAAGATTGAAATGCAGGCCAAATTTCCGGGCAAGAGACCAATCTGAGCTGGATTCTTGAAAAACATCTCGTAGACGCCTCTGTCAGATATGTTCTTAGCCGTCGAGATTGTAAGCTCCTGCAGGGCTGTGCATCTTCCCAATTCACGAAGCCCTTGATCGCTCAAACTTGATGACACGCAGCCAATATCGAGACCCAGGAGCTTGTCGCTTGTGCCGCACGCGATTCCCTGCACCTCATGGTCGCGAATTCTGGGGCAGGCAGCGACGCGGAGAAATTGGATTGGACAGCTTTTTGCCAGGGTCACAATCCCATCACGTACATACCGACACCCGCCAATGTTCACGCGCACGAGCTGGGTGCAAGTCGTTGCAACAGCCTCAAGTACCGTGTCTTCCATGTTGGTGTATTGCGTTGTGTCGAGCTGCGGGGCGAATCGTACTTAGATTGGCTTCGCACTGATCGTGAGAAGATCAAGACCATACCAAATACAGCGGGGTCCTAATGGCCCTCCGTCTGCGCCAGAGCAAACACTGCGAATGTTGCAATGCACCTGAAGTGTCCCCTTCCCGAAGAGCTTTATCATCGCAATTGCTTTCGCACTCTCCTTGGCCGTCTTGAACTTGGGCAGCTTCATAATGTGCCAGAGCTCGGAGCGAAGCGCACGCTCTCGTGCACTTCTGCTTGTCACACTGAGCCGTACGAGTGCAAGAGGATCTAGAAGCCTCAGAATGAACATGAGGACATCGGATGGAAAGCAAAGCAGACCAGCCCTTCGATCCGCACCCGAAGACATTCTCGGTCCAGCACAACCCGGAATTCCGCGATCTTCGGGAAGCAGACAATGTGTCGCGTCCGAAATCGCGTCCGAAACATTTCGGACGCGGGCACACTGAAACGAGAGTTCGAGGCTGTGTGCCGCAGCGCCGCGCGCGCTACGAATGTCTCGTGAATAGCTGCGCTCACCCTCGCGCTGAATTTTGGAGCTGTCTGCTGGGGCTCCTCAGAAGACGCTTTGTCGTCCTCTGGGCTGGCAACGGCGAGGGTGAGCATGGTGCTACAGGCCTCGTTCTCCTCCTTCGGCGGATTCTTCTCGTCGATTTTCGCCCAGTTTCGCTCGCCCAACAACGTTGCACACGTCAGCTCATCGCCAAGCACTGGGGGCGCGCACAGGATCGCCCTGAGGCAACCCAGGGGCGCGGATGAAGCCACCCGCACCCTCAAGAACGATCATCGGCCAGAATGATGGTTGCTGGCGCGAGGCGGGGGATAAGCTCGAACGCAGGATGGCAAGGAAGAGCAGGCTAGCCACACCATGGAGGAAGCTCCCTCTGCGCAATCAGTGCGAGCAAGATGGCACCTTCGCAACCGCTGAGGCCCTCGCTCCCGTGCGTAGATCATCCGCAGAGCCTTTTCCAGAATCGTGCGATGCAGCTTCACGATTAATGCCAGGCCAACGATGCCACAGCGAGTACATCGACAGGGGGACGATTCGACGTCAGGCAGAAGTGGCAGTGCTTCGGATGCGCACCCAGCCGTCCGTTGAGGAGGCCCGCAGCTTGCGCTTTGGGGAATTTAAATACGAGGCTCCGAGTTTGATGGGGAATCGGCAAGAAGAGAATGCGCGAGCAGACAAAATACGGGGGAGGTGCAGTAGTTCTTCTAGGTTCCTGCGCCCAGAACGAGCGACCGAGGCAAGTGCGACACGGCGGAGAAGGTCTTCAGACGCAGCAGTCTCACTTGGCACGGAGCTGAACATGAAACTCCGTCGCTTTGCGGAGTTGGCAACCGATGATGCACTCCTCAAAGGGTTGCAGTCACGGAGGCGCACCGGCATCGCTTGAGGTCCCGGGCAGGCTGCGACTTGTCCGACCCCTCGTGCGATCAGCCGGGGTAGGAAGCGCAGGATCTTTCCCGAGCCCCCTGGCCCCACGCGCTACAAAGTTGATGGGTGATCTTGTTCTAGTCAGAGGTAATTGTGGTGATGAACAGCTGCCTGCTCCATCCGCGCAGATGGGCCTTCAGAGGGACCAGGCTGCACCGATGTTCCTTCAAATAGTTGTTTGGGCAGTCGGATTGATTTGCCCGCACACGTATCTATCCTCGCACACACATCTTATCGAACTCTAAATCTATCGTATTATTACTTGCGCGCCTCGCATCAGATGTCTATCAGTTCCCCGCGGCAAGACCATGGTGTCTCCTTAAGCCGCCACACGCCACACTCAAGTCGCGCACGAGGCGCTTCCGCTCGGGGTAAGCGCATTCCCGTCACAGGCAAGGCAAAGTGACGAATTGGTCACATTCGCCGATGGCTGCGACGTATTGGTTGGACAGGGATGACATACGATGCCGGCCCGCGGTAGACCGAAGAAGCCTGGAGCGCATACACACGCATCCAAGTCGGTCGAGGCGGCAGTCGACTCTGAAAAGGTCGGACACGACACACATGCGCTGCTGCTTGTCGCACCCCGCACGGGGTTGTAGAAGTTTGCCGGGCATGCCTCGCACGGCGACGTGGCGTTGGCTCCCCCGTAGTAGCCCGGATCGCAAGCGCACGCGGTGCTGCCCTGTTCCGAGCCAGCGTTGATGACGCAAGTGGTGCATGTCTCCAGAGGATTTGCCTCCGCGGCAAAGGTTCCGGGCGGACAATCGGTGCACTCGCGCGTAGTGCTATTCGTGAACATGCCAGCGCGACAGACGCAGTCCAAAAGCGTGTCCGATCCAGGAGCGCTGAAGCCCCCCGCGGGACAGCGTGAGCACTGCCCGACCTGAGTGTAACCTGCACATTGTAGACCAAGTGAACGCCGTCGTGTGAGCGGCCGGCCGGTCACGTGCGCAATGAAGCTGCTTTTTATGGCACAGGGCACGAGAAAAAATACGACAGCGACGCAGAGGGCCAGAGGGGTCGTGCCTGCAGTTGTGCCGTAGGTACCTGCCGGGCATGGAACGCACGAGACCGATAGGTCAGTTGCGACCGCGATCACGCTGTAAAAGCCGGCGTCGCACACGCAATCGGAACTCGCCGAGGCACCGGTCGACAGGGTCACGGCATTCGGCTGACAGGAGAGGCAGGAGTCGCTTGTCGTCTGCCCCAGAAGCGGCCCGAACGTATCGCGCGGGCACTTATTGCAAGTACCGCTACTGCCAGGATCGCCATAGCTGCCTGGGTCGCAGAGGCAGTATGATACTGCAGGAGAAGCTGCAGGCGACGAAGAGCGAGCGGTGCAATTGAGACAAGAGGAGGCTGCAACTTGGTCCGACAGAGGCTGATACTTTCCAGCCGGACAAGCGCTGCAAGCACCGTCACCGGAAGCACCCGGGTCGCCATAGTAACCTGCATTGCACGAGCAATTTCCCGGGAACTGGGAGCCTTCGATGCTGTGCGAGTTGGCTGCACATGGAAGGCACGTCACATTGCGACCAGGCGCGCCGTAATAGCCCGCGACACAGCGGCAGTCAGCCTTGGTCTGGCTGCCCAATGGGGAGGTTGCCATCCCTGGACACGCCACACACGAGACGTTGTCCACCGGGGAGCCATACCACCCTGGTGAACAGAGGCATTCATCGAGCCCTAATGCTCCCCTTGCAGACTGAGCATTGGCAGGACATGCTACGCACGTCCCGTTGTGAGTCGTTGTTGTGCTATTGTCATCGTCGAGGGGATCCAGGTCTCTCTCGATCTCCCCGAGTAGACCGAAGTAACCCGGCAAACAAAAGCAGTTTTCAAAGCTCAAGCTGCCCATCGGAGACGACGCAAATGATGGACACGATTCACAACTTACTGCTTCGGCAGGACTACCGACAGTTCCGTTCATGCACAAGCAATCGGAGAAGCTGATCGCGCCAAGGGGCGATGTGGAATTGGCAGGACACTGATTGCACTCGACCGCGTTCCCTGGATCTCCGAAGAAACCGGGAATGCAGCCGCAGCCGGTAATATCTTCAGTGTCCTGCTCAGGGTAGGACGGTGAGCAAGGTACAGCGGACTCTTACATGGAAATCGTGTGCTGGCGTCTTCGTATTTGTTGGCATTTTACAATCACAATCAGGACAATGAGATATGAGAGGACACAATCATACCGGACCAGAGGTGGAGGATTGCGCAGGACACTTGGTGCAATTTGATGCAGCGGGAAAGCGGCCGAAGAAGCCAGTATCACACTTACACCCAATAATTGAGGTTGAGCCTGGAGGAGCCATCGAGTTGGCCGGGCACATGGTGCACGGAACTCCAGACTCAGGATCGCCATAATAATTGTCGTCGCAGCGACACTGGGCGCTTCCACTTGCCGCCGAGGAGTTAGCAGGACATGCAAGGCATGCGCCGAGAGATGTCATCCCAATGTGTTGCTGCGCAAAGTAATTCAGTCAGACACCAGAGGGACACATACAAATGCTGATGC